>OOBU01000003.1_pt1 | contig 244316 bp, 194 predicted proteins | sample 1671501 | NCBI WGS metagenome assembly OOBU01 (sample SAMN06348163, study PRJEB24527) | human gut metagenome | biome: human gut; feature: ankylosing spondylitis patient; material: feces | host: Homo sapiens | place: China | collected 2015-10
GCAAAGGTACGAACAAATGAGAAGACTACAATGGTATAAATGCGGAGCCGCTTACGAGCCGCTTACGGAGCCGCTTACGGATAGCGTGATGGATATTTCCGTTTTTGAAGTATCTATCACGCTATTCAAGTATCTGAATATTAGTATATTAAGATATAGAATGGATACAAATCGTGATGGATGATAGATGATTACATAAAACTTATTCACGAATACGGCTGCATCGGGTTACAAATATGGCTGCGTCGGGTTACGAATATGGCTGCGTCGGGTTACGAATATGGCTGCATCGGGTTACGAATATGACTGCATCGGGTTACGAATATGACTGCGTAGGCTAACGGAGACGTATCTGTAAGCTTATCGAGACGTCTGCATCAGCTAACAGAGACGTCTGAACTCGCTGACTGAACTACTTGAGTTGCTTGATTGAACCACTTGAGTTAGCTGACAGAACCACTTGAGTATTCTTCTTCATGTGCTTGCATGCAACCATAAAACTTTTTCAGCAACTTTTCCCGGAAGTATGGAAGAAGGCAGAGTTGAAGGCAAACATGAGGCCAACACAGAAACAGCACAACGTTTGCTGGCGATGGGACTTTCTGCCGAATGTATTTCATCTGCAATTTAATCTCCACTCTTCATCTTTTCTTCTCCCTATGTCAGTTTTTGTCGCCACCGGATTGTAGTTTTGCAGCAGAATTGACAATAACTCTATATAATAAGGTATGAATGCAGAAAGAAGAGGGGTTAGGAGTCCCTGAAAATAAAATATAAGAGGAATCCATAAGATTTCTTGTTAAAAGTTTGGTGGTTCATCAGATTTTTACTAAATTTGCCATTGGATTAGTGACAGGGCAGGGTAAAGTTCTCGCTTGAAGTCGCTATGATGCAGAGAAACAAGATAATCTTGTGGACACGAGCAAACTATTCAGTTCTGTAGGTTGAAATCTGGTAAATTGAAACGTAGAAAGAACGAGAATTTGTTTGAGCGAGTCTACACCGTCATATGGTGTGGATTCCTCTTTCACATTTTCTTTTCTACGGGTTTTACCAGAGCCTAACTTACAAGGAAGTGAAGAAAGTAGGGGTTCGCACCATCTTTTTTCACTTATGAACCATTATGGACTTGTTTGGTTCGCAGAATTTTCCTAACTTTGCAGAAGATTAGCTGCACTCGGCAATTTGAAAGCAATCTTTCATTGCGCTCGTTTGCATAATCTTTGCCCCTTGAAAGTAAATGATTTGCTGTTTCGGCAGAAAAGCAGGAGCAGTTATATATAATGAACTTAAAAACAGAATGCTTATGAGCAAGGTATTTCAAGTCAAGCCTAAGCGCCTTAAACGCTCTAACGGTACTGTCCTCACTCCCGATATGGTAGTGACAGTAACAACCATGCAGCACACCGCCACCCCTTTTTATAATGGAGCCAAGGAGGTGCAAGAAGCCTACATGCGCATCTATGCTTTCGATTATAAGAAAGCATGCTGCAATCCGAATGATTTTGAATTTATAAAGTTGGACTAAAAATAACAAACTAAATCAGTATTAGTTATGAGAAAGCTTATTTCTTTTGTATTAGCTTTTTGGTTGTGTAACATGTTTTGCTTTGCACAGATAGCCAAGAAACCAACGATTATGATTTTGCCAAGTGACAATTGGTGTAATCAGCGATACTTTATGACTAATTTTTCCGATCAAGGGAATGTGGTAAAGGTTGCAAACTACCAGCAGGCTTTTCTTGAGGATACGGAATTGGGACAGGTTATCAGCAAGGTTGGTCAAGTACTTACTGATCAGGGCTATAGCCTGAAAGATGCTGAGCAAGAAATCAAAAGTATCAGTATGAAAACCGCTGAAGATAATGTAACGACTAGCAAAAAGAGTGGAGCCTCGCTTGTAGAATCTCCTCTTGACCAACTGAAGCGTAGAGTAAAGTCTGATATTATCATTCAGCTATGGTGGCAGGTGAATCGTACAGGAAATGGTAATTCGGCGTCTTTTACACTTGAAGCTTTCGATGCCTATACCAATAAGCGTATAGCTACATCTACTGGCACCACCAAACCTTCTTCAGAGATGATTCCTGTCTTATTAGCTAAAGCGGTAAAGGAAAATATTAAGCCTTTTGATAGCCAAATGGATGATTGGTTTGCCGAGCAAAGCAAGCGTGGTAGAGAAATCAGTCTTACCATAAGGTGTTGGGATAGTTGGGACAAAGATTTAGAGGAGGAATATAATGGCGAGGAATTGACTGACTGCATACAGAGTTGGTTGCAGAAGAATTGTGTAAATGGGGTGTTCAATCTTAGTGACGGAACAGAGTCGCTTGCCCAGTTTGAACAGGTGCGTATCCCATTGCTTGATGATAAAGGCAGGGCTATGGATGCCAGGGCGTTTGCTACAAAGTTGAGAAAATATTTGCAACAGCCTCCTTTCAATATTACTTCTAAGGTGATGGTGAGAGGTTTGGGTGAAGCTATTGTCGTACTTGGTGAGAAATAACAAGATGAGAAGGTTAGTCATTTTATTTGTGTTGATGATGTCGATGGCTACATTTGCTCAGACATCTGATGAGGGGCGAATCTCCATACAAGCAATGATGCCTGATGGCGTGATTTCTGTAGAGGCAAGCAAAAACTTGGTGACACGTATGCAACGAATGCTTGTAGGCAATGGCTATGGTGATAATGGCTATGTAGAGCGATTTGTGTTGACTGCCAAAGTGGATGTTACGAGCAAGGATATCGTTCCTTCGACTCCTGCAAGAGTGTCCGAAAAAATGGAAGTTACATTCTTTGTGGGTGATATAGTAGAGAACAAACTCTATGCGTCTTGTACTGTGTCTTTACAAGGAATTGGAACGAATGAAAACAAAGCTTTGATTAGTGCGTTTAGCAAATTGAATCCTAATCAGAAAGATTTTTCCGAAATGTTGGATACGGCAAAGGGCAAGATTGTTGATTTTTATACGAATCATTGCGCGGAAGAGATAAGTAAGGCCCGTACGATGGCTTCTGTTGGTAATTATGATGAGGCAATCTCTCGTATGATGGCAGTACCTAATGTTTGTGCCGATTGTTACGACAAATGCCAAGTGGCTGCTACAAGTTTCTATCAGCAGAAAATAGATGCTTATGGATTGCAGCAGTTGAATAAGGCTCGCAATGCTTGGATGAAAAGTCAAGATGCATATGGTGCCAATGAGGTCGCCCAATATCTTAATGTCATTTCTCCGTATAGTTCTTGTTACCAAGATGTGGAAAAGTTACGTAAGGAAGTAGCTTCCAAGTTGAATGCAGACGAATTGCGTGAGTGGAACTTTCAAAGCAAGCAATATGAAGATAGCCAGACATATAAAAAAAGTATAGTTAAGGCTTGTCGTGATGTAGGCATGGCTTGGGCTAACAATCAGCCAAAGAGTATTGCTAAAACCATTATTCGAGGATGGTGGTAAATATTAATAATTTCTTACTTATAACGTTATGGATATGAAAAGATTTTTAGTAATTAGTCTGTTGATAACTATGTTGTCTTCAAAAGGTATGTGCCAAGGCTTTTTAGGGTCACTAATAAGTGGTGCCTTAAATGTAATGGCAGAGTCAAAGAAAAATAAAAAAAAATCGACTCCACGGATATTTGTGCCTGCTCAATTTCAAAGTACTATACCTACAGCTGGTCAGCAAAGTCTTGTAAAAACTAATATTGAAAACAAAGAGCCTTTACAGGCATCTAAAGCAGAAGATGATGTTACTCTCGTAGTTTCAGGTGATGGTAGAAATAAGGAAGACGCAACTAAAATAGCTTTGCGTAGTGCTATAGAGCAAGTTTATGGTGCATTTGTTTCTGCAAATACTTCCTTGTTGAATGAAGAGATAACAAAAGATGAAATAGTGACAATTTCGTCTGGTAATATTAAGGAATATAAGGAACTCGAATGTCTTAATATGGCAGGTAAAACAATGGTTACTTTGCAGGCTACTGTAAGTATTTCAAAATTGGTGAGTTATGCTAAGTCTAAAGGTGCTTCAGCAGAGTTCGCTGGCTCTACATTTGGAATGAATATGAAAATACAGAAGTTTTATCGCCAAAACGAGCAAGTTGCATTAAAAAATTTGTTAGAACAAGTTAAATTAATGTTACCTACTTCTTTTACACGTAAGTTAATTTTGGAGGACCCATCTTTGCCAAATAATAATTTTATGGTAAATGAGTATTATATCGAAAGATTCTACCGATATGCAAAAGGAACCCCAGCTGTAATTCAACGTGATAAAGTTAAGACCTTAAATCAGTTGGAGTCATGGCAAAATTCAGATTCTTATCTCGTTACGATGCATGTGGTGTACGAACGTACCGATAATACAATTTCTTTGGTAAACTTCATCGTGAATACGTTGAGGGCAATATCTTTATCTCAAGATGAACAGAATATGTATTCTCGTATGAATTTAGGATATTCTGCATTAAAATTTATGTTGTGTAATAAAATGTATTTTAGAAATTCCTCACAATGGATAAATGATTGGACAAGAAAATTAGGACATCTGTTTTATTCTTATTTTACTAATTTTGTTGTAGTTGATAATTTGGGGAATAAGTCCTATTTTGATGGCTATGACGAAAAGTTTGGATACATAAGTGATATAGAGTATTCTAAATATATAGACTTTTTAGCTTTAGAGGCTCATGGAGTTGGTCCTACATACTATATATTAAAAGGGCATGGACTATTTGCTCCGTTTCTTAAAATGGAGGATAATTTAAATTGTATTTTTACTTATAATGATAGAAATGCAGGCGATGATTTTGGAGGGGCTTATGCACATGATGAGAATGGTACATTACTATACTCGTTATTCAAGTTAGAGGGTACTCCTGAATTGACGTTGAAATTCTTGATTCCTGCAAACAAAATTTCTAATTATTCCAATTTTGATTTACAAGATAAATATTAATTATGGATAGGATTATAGGAAATTTATCTATTTATGATGTGTTATCTATGGTAATACCTGGAGGAACATTGCTTTTGTTCCTCCAGGTATTATTTGCTGCTGATTCATATCCTTTAAGTGTTTTGATTAATAAAGAACAAGAACTTGATCGTACTATTCTTTTTACGATAGGTACTGTTGTTTCTTATATTGTTGGTATATTTAATCATCTTTTGACTACAATGATTTGGGGTGGTTTTCGTAATAACACTGCATATATAAAGAGAGAGTTAATTAAGGTGATGCGAGAAACACCAGATCCTTTTTATTTGAAACTATTATGTGGAAGTATGAATACAACAACAGCAACAAGTGGTTTGCAAAATACTATAGATGCATATTTGCGCGGACCCTTTTGGTTTGTTTGGTCCATATTTGTCTGCTGTTCAATCTTACAGTTGGTATCAGATTTTTCTATTTTAAATTTTGATTGTATATATATAATAGGAATATTATTCTTAATTTTTTCAGTTGTTTTAATGCTAGCTGTGCCAATTTTTGAAGGAGGACAGAAGGAGAGAACTATTCTTGATGTATATTATAATGCTTATTATTATGTCCTACAGACCTATAAAAATAAAGATATTTCAGTTATGGAGGGACAAGTTGCATTTTTAGAATCTATGTTTGTTCCAATATTGGCATTCTTATGTATGCCATCTAAAAGTTTAATTAGCTTTTTTATGTTAGGTGATGTTGTTAATGCATCTTATGTGATTTTTTTATTTAAATGTTTGATAGCGTTGTTATGGCTGGGGTTGTTACCTGCAATTTTAAATAGGATAGCAAAAATCCATGAGTTAGTTTGGTATGATTATGAATATTTAAAACGAATAGAAAAATGAAAAAGTATTTGTTCTGTCTCTTACAAATTGTATTACCTTTAGCAGTTTGTGCTCAAGGCTTCTCTAGTGACAAGGTGGCGTTTACCAACTTTCTTGTCCGTATGTATAACAATGCCCCTTTTGAGGGCGTGCGTGCTGTGAATGACTATGACAATGCCTATTTGATTTCTGTTTTGGCTCTCGATGGGGAAAAATACAAAAAAAATGAGAGCATAATCAGTCGTGTTGCTTCTGTGAAAGCTATGGCACAAGCCTCTCGGTACTTGAATGGTTCCAATATAACGCAGGAAATGATAATCCATACTACGGAAAAAACGGATGGAACTTCTGATGTGGAGATTCTTGAACTCATTCATGAAAATTCTGTTGGCTATGTGAAGGCAATGGAGTTGTTGACGAATTTTGTACGGAGTGATGGTAAACAAGTCTTTATCTTTGCTTCAAAGTTGAATAATAATTAATAATAGTCTTATGAAAAAACTTTTATTAATAGGTCTCGTTCTTTTCACATTTTGCTCATGTGCTACGAATTACCCACAGATGGTAAAAGACCGAGTAGAGCAGTATCAGAATGAAGGTAAGGTGATTCTTAGTCAGTCTAATGACGATACTGGCAAGAAGCACTATGTAGTTTATGGAGACATAGATAAACAAACTATTGTTGTTGATACTTTAGGAGAAAATGTATTTACGATTCAATTAGGCAAAAAAACGCTGAAAACACTAACTCCTAATGTTATCGAAGACGATGGACTTAGTGTCTCTTTTGAACAGCAAGAAGGTGATTTTAATCAACTTGATGTTCAACTATCAAAAGATGGCGATTTTATTTTAGGTTCTGTTCCTACAGAGTTTATGGTATATGAAGACAAGTATATAGTTTTGAGTAAAGATTATCCTAAAATTATCTTTTTGAACAAGAATGACGCTTATTATGATCTGGGTGGTTCTTGCAAGGTAGATGAAGATGGAAATCTAGATGTAACTCTTACTGCTATGTTTACAGGTATATTGCCTGATAATTGGCAAGATTATACTGGAGAACCTGAAATATACCCAGATTTATATATTGATAGAGAGCATGAAGATTTCCTGTATAAATTAACTATAGCTCCTAATGGTAAAATAATAAAGAAAGGGGAGACAGCCACTTGTGGTGGAGTACAAATTCCTGTAGAGGCTTTTGGGGCTTGGTCTACGCTACGACTTTATATTCAAAAAATTGTGTATGGCGGATAGTCTTACGAAAGGAATCGAACCTGAGTATGGAAGAGGATTTAGTGAGCGGCTATAAATCCACATTGCAGTCACTCTCTATGTAACTCCTTGATTTCCAATATCAGGATTTTTTGAAGTCTGATTTGGGTGTAGCATGGATTATCTTTTCCCGTGCGGTTTTGGGTTAATGTAGAGCAAATCATAGGTGGCGGAGAGTTTACTCTTGCCTGTAATCTTTAGATATAACCGTAATGGGGTTAATCTGCAGTTGGTAAATAGCAATCCAACAAGTACCCAACAAGTACCCAACAAGTATTGGAACTTGTCGGAATATTGAAGGATGGAGAGTATTCTGTTAGAGAAATTATGTCTTTTTTAATGTTGAAGGATAGGGTGAATTTCTTGTATAAATACTTAACACCAGCATTGGAAGAAGGATTGGTTTCCATGAAATATCCTGATAATCCAAAGCACCCAAAGCAGAAGTATATGCTAACAGAAAAAGGACGAAAGATATTGGAAAAATAGTATGAATAGCAACATTTTCTTTCAGCCTTTCGTTGGCAAGGATTATGCCAACGGGGGGATATTCGGCAAGCGAATCATGATATTGGGCGAGAGCCATTATTGTGATGAGAGTTAATCATCCTTCCGTAGGCTACTCCTGGGACTATTGGTACAAGGTGATACAAAGATTTTTGAGAAATAGTTGAAACCTGTGACATCATTTGACACACATGACCTGTACCTTTGTATAAGATAAGCTGCACTCGGTAATTTGAAAGCAAGCTTTCATTGTGCTCGTTTGCATAATCTTTGCCCCTTGAAAGTAAATGATTTGCTGTTTCGGCTGAAAAGCAGGGACAGCCATATAAAATGAACTTAAAAACAGAATGCTTATGAGCAAGGTATTTCAAGTAAAGCCTAAGCGCCTCAAGCGCTCTAATGGCACAGTCCTCACTCCCGATATGGTAGTGACAGTAACAACCATGCAGCACACCGCCACCCCTTTTTATAATGGAGCCAAGGAGGTGCAAGAAGCCTACATGCGCATCTATGCTTTCGATTATAAGAAAGCATGCTGCAATCCGAATGATTTTGAATTTATAAAGTTGGACTAAACAATATTATTATGGAAACATTTGATTTGGCAACAAGTAATAGAATGGACATGACGAAGAAGTATGTCCTAAGCTATATTGATATAACGCCAATGAGTATAAAGTATAGATTAATAATCAAAGTAGCATTATTTTGTTTTTCAATTTTGATAGGCTTATCATCCTGTAGTTTAAATTCTTCTTCTGAAGAACCATATTTAACTCCAGAGATTGCTATTAATCAACTTGCTGAATTATCGCCAACAGAGGGAGCTCAGTTTTTTGTGAATAATAGAGAACAATATCCGTTCCTTGATACATTATATGTTGATAACATAGTCCCCATTGTTGGGCAGTGTAGCTTTGATACCATAAATGCAGTTAAAAAATGCGTGGAAAAGACACCAGCAGATGATGCTTTATCTCCTTATTATAATGAAACAAGAGAAGATTATCTTGCCGGTCTTAACCAAGAGATTAAAGAGAATGCAATCTCTCAGAAGAAAGCATTTGTTGATTACATAGTTCCTGCAATGCAGGTTGAGATAGACTCATTGCTAGAGGTTGATATGAGTGAGGTGATGAGCAAGTATTCTGGCGGCTTTATGAATTGGAGAAAACTTAAATTTTGGTTTGGAACAGGAAGTGATGATTTTGAAAAAATATGGAATGAGAATATTGATAACGATAAGTATACAGAATGTGTCGCAAAATATATCAATACATATCTAGATTCATTGGCTGTACAAAGAAATAACTATTATAATGATATTATAGAAAATGGCGATTTTGAGAGCGAAACACGCATCAGCCAAGCAACAATGGATTTGTTGTTGGCAAAAAAATGTGTGCGTGAAGTAAAGAAGTTTACAGAAAAGGAAAAAGATGAGATGACTACGTCTTTCTTAAAGGATTGGGTGGCTCCTACAATATTAGGAGCTTTCTCTGGTGGAGTAGGTACTGTCGTTTCATGGGCATATGATGCTGGCAATTTTCTTTATGATGTAAAGGTTACATTAGATGATATTAAATCACAAAAACTTGATTCTGAAGAAGTTATAAAGTATGCTTGTATGGAAAATATAGGATTCCAAATACGTCAGGCATATTTGAAATATTATACAGAACGAGTGTTTAGAAATATCGATGAGAATAGTGATAAGTTGTATAATATAATATCTGAAAATCTATGAAAAAGTTTATTCTAAAAATAATTCTTATATCTATTTTAATGGTCTTGCCATATTCTTCTTTTGCACAAAAACAATTGGTAAAGACGGTCTATAAAGGAACTAAAGGACTGTTTAGAACCGAGGCAAAAGTCCTTACAAAGGAAGGTGTAGAGGCTGCAAACAAATCAATGCTGAAAGATGCCTTTAAGTCAGGTACAGAGGAAATAGGCAAGAATTATGTTCAGAAAGCATCGGCAAAGCAGCTTGTAAGAAGTGCTGTACGCAAGAATCTATTGAAAGAAATAGAAGAAAAAGAACTAGGCTCGCTTCTTCGTTATGGCATGGTTGGAGCAAAAAAGGAAATTGCTCATACAGAGAAGTCGGCGGTTAAGGCATTGGCGGAAAAAGAAGCTAAAAATTTTAATTACAGTGAGAGTATCTTAAAGTTGAAAAACAAAATTGTTGATATGGCTTCTGAAACCTATTTGTCTACAAAAATAAAAAGAACCATTCTCTATAAAGAATTAGAAAACATATTGGCAAAAGGTCCAATTATATTAACAGAAAAGGAATTGTCGTATTTGCTTGCCAATCCTCGACAGTTACGAGTCTTTATTAAAACATATGCAGGAGATAATAAAAAATTTCAAGAATTTTTTATTCGTTTAGCTATGGGTGACAAAAAGCAAGTAGAGAAACTATTGGATAATCCAGTAATTAGGGATTACATGAAACGGTCTATACGAAGAAGTGGAGATGGAGGTGTTCACGAATGGCTTATGACCAAGAATTTTAAAGATTTCTTGGTGAATCCTAAATGGGGAAATGATGGTTCTTTCTTGGCCTTATCTTTAACCAAATTAGTTCAAAAAACGAGCAACGTTCTTTTTAAAACTGGAGGAGGACATGTAAGTACAGGAAGAAAAGCTTCTTCGGCTTCTGTAGCATTCCACAATGGATTAGCGAATGTTATCAATAAGTGTTCTTCAAAGGAAGAAGTATTTGTCGCAGTTAAACGATATGCTAAAGAGAATCTTTCTGAAAGTTCTTACAAGGAGTTTGTTTCTATTTTTGAAGATGTTTTTAAAACGTTTTAGTTAAGTATAATTAAACTGTGTCAAACCTATGGAAAAGAATGAAAATAAAATATTGGATGAACTGAGACGAAGAGGCAAGATTTATGAAGATCCTGCTCCTGAAGTCGGAGGCTTTACTGGCTGGTTGATAAGCTTGTTTACCAAGAAAAAGTAAGCCGCATATACTTTTTTCTTGATGTTCTGTCACCATTTGACATCTCTATATAGTTATTTCGCAGCCGAAATCAAATGTATAACTATATTAAGGTAATGTAACAATGGAAAAGAACATCAAGAAAAGAGTGTGTAGGTTGGCATTGGTAGTGATTGCCGTGCTGGTAGTGTTATTTGGCTATTGGTTCTTCTTGAACCCTCATGGCTATTGGCAAAAGAAGAAGGAGGCAGAGAAGAGTGAATATATGGATAGGAGGATGCTTTGGCGGAAGTCGGAGAAGATGACCATGCAACAGATGTTATCAGACATGACGCTAATGGCTAAGGGGGATTCGGTCCTGGTTTGTTGGCTAACTGGTCTCTCGCTTCCCGTTTATCGTGACTTCATTCATGGTACTGCGCAACCTACAAGGAATGCTTGGGCTGAGACAAGATATTGGTATATGGCTTCTCTCGCTAAAGGCAGAGAATGGATGGAGGAGCGTGCCAAGACGAGGATTCATAAGAGCCTGATCTTTGTGGAAACGAGTAGATTTCAGGTGCAGAAGGATTCCTTGAAGGATTATCTCAATGAGAAACCTACTCATACGGAGATTGAATATAACAAGATGTATCCAGCTTTTGGTAAGCCTACTGATAAAGAGTTTGAAGATTAGAGAAAAGAGTATAAACGTTTTCATTTGTTCTAAGGGGTATGAATGCAAAGATAAAATTGGTGTTGGCTGTAGTTTTAGCCTTGTGTTTCTTGGGCTTGTCAATAGGAGCACTGGATGTGGTACCCAAACATATAGAAGATAGATTCTATGTTATGGGTGTGGAAGGTAAATGGTCGAATTTAGTTTCTCTCTTGTTCTATGTTATGGCTGCAATGTGTGGCTTTTATGCTTGGTTGGTGTTTAGACTTATAAAATATAAAAGAAAAAAATGAATAAAATTATAGGGCTTCTTGTAATGGTTTTCATGTTCCTACCCTGGCGACCAATCGTTGCAATAGTGGCAGCAGTCTTGTTCGTCAACATCAATGGTACGGAATTGTATGGATGGCAAGCTGGTTTGGCGCATGGATTGTTCTTCCTGCCTAATCTGGTGAGGTATCTCTTTGACGGCGATGTCCTTTTCAAGGCTACCAATTGTACTACAGGTTATCATGTTGCCTGGTGGATAGCTACAGTTGGTTCGTGCATCGGTTGGCTCGTTGATGCAACCTTCTCTTTTATGAAGGCATCGGCATTTGTAGGTAGTGATAAAGAATAAATTAATATAAATACGATGAATAGTATGGTTGATTTATGTGGTAATTTCGTGGGCCATTCGCTTGGGAACCATGGCTTATGATTGGATAGCTTCATTATTTTAAAATATGAATAGCAACATTTTCTTTCAGCCTTTCGTTGGCAAGGATTATGCCAACGGGGGGATATTCGGCAAGCGAATCATGATATTGGGCGAGAGTCATTATTGTGATGAGAGTTAATCATCCTTCCGTAGGCTATTCCTGGGATTATTGGCACAAGGTAATACAAAGATTTTTGAGATAATTTTCTCGCTTGCGTCACGATTTGACACACCTAACCTGTAATTTTGCATAAGATAAGCTGCACTCGGCAATTTGAAAGCAAGCTTTCATTGCGCTCGTTTGCATTATCTTTGCCGTCGTAAACATTAAAAACAAGGAATTATGACACAGATTACAATCAATATCCAGACGTTGGACTGGACAATGGGGGAAACCGTAGGCTTGCACTTGATGCTGAAGAAAGGCAGCAAGGCAAGAATCGCTTGGGGCGATGGAAAGGTACAGGTCGTGACAGGTAAACAGAAACCTGCTTCCGAAAAGTTGGCTTGGGTAGAGGCAGGTCATGCCTATCCGGAGAAGGGCATGTACTACACCATTACCATCTGTTCGGAAGAGGAGGATGCCATTATCGGATTTGATGGATGTGGCATGTTCGAGGTGAAAACCTTGGATGTGATTCTCACGGAATGTCCTAACTTGCGTATCTTGGGCTATTCTGGGTATGGCGAGGAGAAACTCGACGTGAGCAAGAATCCTTTGCTGGAGTTCATCGACTTCCACGAGATAAGAAATGAGAAGTTGGATTTCTCTGCCAATCCACTCTTGGAGGAGTTGCATATTGATGGAGCCAAAGATTTGGTGTCTTTGAATTTGAGCAAGAACGACAAGTTGCGTCGCTTGGACATCTTCATGTGTCACAATCTCCAGCATCTTGCCTTGAGCAATCAGTCGCAGCTGAATGAGGTGGATTTCGCTCTCACTCATCTCCGTCCCAAAGACCTGGAGTATTTGGAGAAGACGTTGAAGCGAAACTCTCCTTACAAGGTACGGGGCGGAAGTTTCGGCGATGATAAGATAAAGGAAATTGATAATGGTAAAATAGTAGGGGAATATGAAGGAAAATTGTGATTGGAAAAAATGCTTGGACAGAATTGAGAATAAGGGATTTGACGACGATGATGCTTATTCAGAGATTCTAGAATATATCCGAGAGGTGGCTACTGTTGATGAGAAACGTGAGGTGCTACAAAATGTGGAGCAACGTGTGAAGAAAATCGTGAACTATGATTTTGCAAAGGCATGGTTCCTACGTCGCATGAGTGAAAGCGAGCATGATGTCATCGAAGACTTGATGGGAGTAAGATATGTTGTATTGAATGAGATGATGCTTCATCCGACTCCTGCCGAAGTGGAGAGATTTCGCTATCAGAATGATAAACTCTTCAAATTGACTCAGGAATGTTATGCCCAGTGCAGAAACATGTGGCGCACTTTGTTTCATACGCCTTATAAGGTGGATGATCGCTATCGTTATGAGGTGGAAGGAGTGTTGCGTTTCGAGTATGGAGATGACGATGCTGTAGTAAAGATGGAGAACGATGATTATTACGGATCTGATTTTCAATATATGATTCATCTGTTAGATGAACTGATGAGTGCAGGACGCTGTAAGATGGATACAATTTTGAATGGAGTCTTTGGCACATTTGATGGGGCTACCGAGGATGGGCATAAGCAGATAAACAACATGTTGGACGATGGAGATTCCTGGGATGAGTGTAGCCTTCATAAACCCGAGTTTGCTGATATTTGCGTTTGTTATGCCATGCATGCTCTGCATACGCATCAAGACTATAGCCTGCCCGACATTCTTCGCATGGATGATTTCGTGGTAAAGGTTCATTTGCAATATGAGAATGAAGTTTGCGATACGAGAGATGCTGAGATTGGACCGCTCGATTATGAACCATCGTGGTTCCAAAAACTTGTAGAGGAAGATGTGAAAGAGTTCGGAGGAAAACATACGCTGAATCCGACAAGAAAGAAATAGCATATAAAATAAAACAAGAAGTTTAACGTCATATATAAAAATAGAAGATTATGAAGTTAGCAGAAGCATTGAGCATCAGAGCCGACTTGCAGAAGAAAGTGGCTCAACTGAAAGAACGTATCAAGGAGAGCGCCAAAGTGCAGGAGGGCGATGAACCCTGCGATAACGTGGAGGAACTGTACAAGGAACTGGATGAAGCACTCGTCCAGTTGGAAGACTTGATTTATCGCATCAACATCACCAACGTTCAGATAGTTCAGGACGGAGAGTCCTTGACTCGATTGATAGCCAAGAGAGACGTCTTGTCGATGCGTGTCAAGGCATTGAAAGAGGTGGTGAACTACGTAGCAGCCAACGATACTCGCTTTGGCAGAAACGAACTGAAATATGTTAGAACCATAGATATAAAGGTTCTTCGCAAGGAGGCTGATACCTATGCCAAGCAGTATCGGGAGTTCGACCTGAAAATTCAGAGTTTGAACTGGACTGTAGATTTGGTAGATTTGCAAGACTTGCCCCGATAATGGAGCGAGGATTGAAATTTTCATTGAGTAGATTAAAATTTTCGGAGAAAAGATAGAGGCAGCAAGAAACTGACATCAGGCAATAGGTCTGTGTTAGCATTATTAAAAATTCATGTGTTTCATGCAAAGAGACGAGTTTGTTCACAGTTCATTTCAAGCATCGGGCACAAGTGTATCGCGCATTGGTATATGACAAAAGTCAGAAACGCCAGCATTTAGCATTACCATTTTGTTGGCTATCTTTTCTCCTTTTCTTTTAGGCATTTCTCGTAAATATTCATTAGATTTTTAGAGATTATGGACAATCGTGTAAAATTCTATAGTTGGCTGATAGGCCTCTTGGATCGTAAGCATCTTACCTTTGAGGAGATTGCTAATGAGTGGCGTGATGCCAACGCTAATCAGGATGAGGATGAGCTGGACAAACGTACCTTTCATCGTTATCGTGAAAATATCCAGTCGCAGTTTGGCATTACTGTGGAATGCGACAAGAGCGACGGCTATCGGTATTATCTGAAGCGTGATCCGATCGCTAATGATGATGTGACGGAATGGATGCTGAGTTCCCTGCGGTTGGCTTCGCTAGGTGATATGCTGAAATTTCATAACAAGGTGATGCTTGATACGCCGCCATACAACACGGAATATCTGGATGATATTCTTGCTGCGATAGATAAGCAATATCTGCTGAAGTTTAAGTATGTTTCGGGGTTCGGGGCAGAGAGCGATATCGTGCTACAACCGGCTTTCGTGAGATATTTCAAGCAGAGATGGTATGTTGTGGGAGTAAAGAAACAACGTTCGGCGTCCGAAGGGAAAGCCAATTCAAGTGCAGAGGTAGATGTGAGAAAACTCGTTCGCTGTCTTCCTTTCGACCGCATCAGTTTCCTGAAGCTTATTTGCGAGAAGCATCCGTTGTCGGCAAAGATGAAGAAGTTCCTGACTCCAGAGAATTATTATGAAGATTGCTTTGGCATCTATCGGATGGAAGATGTGCCGGTGGAGAAAATCCGCATCCGTGCCTTCTATCCGGAATACAATTATATCGAGGAGGTTCCGCTGCACGAGAGTCAGCAGAAAGTAAAGGAATCGAAAGATGGCATGTATCGGGAATATACCCTCACCATTCGCCCCAGCCGTGATTTCCTTCAGGAACTGTTGTGGCATGGCAGAAATATCATCGTACTGAAGCCTGAGAGCTTGAGGCTGGAGATGATTGGTATCTTAAAGGATATGACGAAGAGTTATGAGACGGGCGAATGCCTGAATGGGGAGGAGTAAAAGAATCCTCAGATCGGGAACATACTGTGTGCCCAATCTGAGGATACGATGACTGTCTCCTTACCAAGATACCTTTCTATCTTGTCGATGTATGATTGACGAATAATAGTTGCCATATTTTTATCACTTATAAATGAAATTTTCTGTAAATATACGAAAAGTTTCACTTATAAGTGATAAAAGTTATCTATTTTTAGTTTTTATAACTTATAGATGGTATCGTTTCAATGATATTAAATGCTCGTTGTAACAATTAATCTTCCTTCAGATACCAGTCTTTGATGTATCCGGAATAATGCTTGGCAAACTCCTCGGCTTGGCCGGGAGCGCAAGCTTTCACCTTCTTGGCTGGAATACCCGCCCAAATCTCATGTGCAGGAACTTTGGTGCCATGGGTAACTACAGCACCTGCAGCAATAATAGCCCCTTCTCCAATGTCAGCCTTGTCAAGCACAGTGGCATTCATACCGATGAGAGCACCTTTTCTAACGGTAGCTCCATGAACGATGGCACCATGTCCCACAGATACATCATCCTCCAGGATGCAAGGCATCGTACCGGTTTGATGGATGCAGGCGCAATCCTGCACATTTACCCTGTTTCCACATCTGATGGCATCCACGTCAGAGCGCAATACCGCATTATACCAGATGCTGCAGTCATCACCAAGAATACAGTCGCCGGTCAGTACGGCATTCTCAGCGATAAAACAATTCTTTCCCCATTGAGGAGTCTTTCCCTCTACTGTCTTTATAATAGCCATATTGAATATATATTTAAATTTGGGTGCAAAGGTAACAAAAAATATTGGAATCACCTTATACTATTTCAGATACTTCTTCAGCCACAAATCGAAGAACTTGTCATATACCACGTAGGCATCATCCTGCTGGGTGATGAAATCCTTCTCCAGCAATCCCTTCAGGGCGGAATTGACAGAGCTTGGCGACGGGAGATGATATTTCTTTGCGAAGGCTCCGCTCTTTACGCTTCTGGCTTCGCCCTCTGCAGAGATGGCGATGAAGACATTGCGCTGCTTTTCCGGCATCTGGCGCAGAAGGGTCTCGTAGGTGTCTGATGCCATGTTGAGATTGTAGTTGATGGCGTCATCTACCATATCCAGAGTGCAGGTACCCTGTTCGGGAGTCTTGAGGAAGAGAACATTCATTACTCGCTGGATGTATGAAGTGACACCACCGAAACGGGCGAAGAGTTCTCCGATAATGGCAGTATCTAGATGTTTGTTGCGCTCCTCGAACTTGGCTGTGGCAAACTCCTTGTATTTCTCCACATCCAGAGGCTTCAGGTTCATCAGCGTCACGCTCTGATAGAATGGGCGGGCAGGAGATGTGAACATTTCTGCCATCAGATGGCGGTGAGAACCCGAGAAGATGAAGTGGGCATTGGTGCAACGCTGAATGTAGGTACGGAGTAAAGCTTCTATGCGGTTGTCGGCATAGTTGGTGATTTGCTGAAACTCGTCGATGGCAACAAGACATGGCTTGTCGGCTTGGTTGAGATAAGCGAATATCTCATCAAGCGTAATTTCGGGATTTACTATGTTGCCGATGCCTATTCCCCAAACAGGAGCCCCGTTGATATCGAAAGAGATTTCTGAACGGAGAGAAGAGAGTGCCATCAGGAATTTCTCCCAAGCGCTTCTGCCTTTAGGGCGAAGTTCATCAATAATGGCTTTGCCGAACATATTGACCAGATCGCTGACGGAATTGGTTGAATAGATGTCTATGATAAAAGTATAATAATCTTTTTGGATGACTGGCTGGGCAAAGCAATGGTGAATCAGCTCTGTCTTTCCGATGCGTCGAGGGGAAATCAGAGCCATGTTATTCTCATTGGTCAGCATCTCTGTGATATGCTGGGTTTCTTCCACACGGTCGCAGAAGTATTCCGGACCGGCGTAACCATTTGTGACAAAAGGATTCTTCATTACCATATTTATACCTTATTATATATTCAACGGCTGCAAAGATAATGCAAACGAGCGCAATGTAAGCTTGCTTACAAATTGCCGAGTGCAGCTTATCTTCTGCAAAGATAATGCAAACGAGCGCAATGTAAGCTTGCTTACAAATTGCCGAGTGCAGCTTATCTTCTGCAAAGATAATGCAAACGAGCGCAATGTAAGCTTGCTTACAAATTGCCGAGTGCAGCTTATCTTCTGCAAAGATACAACTTTTATTCCGATTATCATAAAGTGATTATCATAAAATGATAATGAAATAAGGAATTTTATCATTTGATGATTATCATAAATTGATAATTATGACATGGAGACTCCTCTAATGTCAATAGAAAAAGGGTTGCAATCCTCGGAAAGATGGATTGCAACCCTTTATACCTTATTATATATAAGAGTTAAGATAACTCTATCATATATTCTTTTTGGGGAACTTATTACAGTTGAGCCAACTCTACAACCTTATCTACTGCAGCGCTCAAGCCGTCCTTGTTCTTACCGCCAGCCTGAGCATAGTGAGGCTGACCGCCACCGCCGCCCTGAATCAACTTGGCAGCTTCGCGAATCATCTTACCAGCATTCAAACCGTGATCCTTTACCATATCATCGCTGAACATTACGCTGAGCATAGGCTTGTCGTTATAAACAGAACCTACCACGCAGATCATGTTCTCTGGCAATGCCTCGCGAACCTTGAATACCAAATCCTTGGCAGCTGCTGGCTCCATTGGCAATACGGCTGTAACAACCTTCACGCCGTTGATTTCTTTTGCATTCTCTACAAGCTTATCCTTCGCACGCTCTACAGCCTGAGCCTGGAACTTCTCAACATCCTTCTTCAAGGCATCGTGCTCGTCGATGTACTTTCTGATGACACCTTCGAGATCCTTGGCATTGTTGAACAAGCCCTTCAACGCTACGATGGTATCCTGCAAACCGTAGATAGCCTCCTCGCAAGCCTTGCCTGTCAAAGCCTCGATACGGCGGATGCCGGCTGCTACGCTGCTCTCAGAGATAATCTTGAAGAAACCAATCTTACCTGTGCTCTTGGCATGAATACCACCACAGAACTCGGCTGATGGACCGAAGCGAACTACACGAACCTTGTCGCCATACTTCTCGCCGAAGAGGGCGATAGCACCAAGTTCCTTAGCCTCCTCAATAGGAGTATCGCGGTGCTCATCCAATGGATAGTCGGCACGGATCATCTCGTTTACCATGTGCTCTACCTTGCGGAGCTCCTCATCAGTTACCTTCTGGAAGTGAGAGAAGTCGAAACGCAAGGTGTCCTTGTCTACATAAGAACCCTTCTGCTCTACGTGGTCACCCAAAACCTGCTTCAGGCAGTAGTCGAGCAAGTGGGTAGCTGTATGGTTGGCTGCGCTTCCCTCGCGGTTCTCGATATCTACGCAAGCCATGAAATCAGCGTTTACATCCTTTGGCAACTCCTTTACGATGTGGATGCTCTGGTTGTTCTCGCGCTTGGTGTCGATAACCTGGATGGTCTCATCCTCGCTAACGAGCACACCCTTGTCGCCAACCTGTCCACCCATCTCACCATAGAATGGAGTGTTGTCGAGTACCAACTCATAGAAAGAGTTCTTCTTCTGAGTCACCTTGCGGTAGCGCAGGATGTGGCACTCATATTCTGTATAGTCGTAACCCACGAAGTTCTGGTCACCTTCCTTCAAAACCTCCCAGTCGCCGTTCTCTACAGCAGCAGCATTGCGGGCACGCTCTTTCTGCTTCTTCATCTCCTCGTCGAAGCCTGCAGCATCTACGGTGTAACCATTCTCACGGCAGATAAGCTCTGTCAGGTCGAGAGGGAAACCATAGGTATCGAAGAGGCGGAATGCACTTACGCCATCAAGCTGAGTCTCGCCATGAGCCTTGAGCTCGTCCATATCGCCATTGAGGAGGTTGATACCCTTCTCCAAGGTGCGGAGGAATGAATCCTCTTCCTCTTTCATCACACGGGTGATGAGCTCCTGCTGAGCTGGCAACTCTGGGAAGGCTGCACCCATCTGCTCTACCAATACATTGACGAGCTTGTACATGAATGCCTGCTTCTGGCCGAGGAATGTGTAAGCGTAACGTACGGCACGGCGCAAGATGCGTCGGATTACGTAACCTGCCTTGGCGTTGCTTGGCAACTGACCGTCGGCGATAGAGAAGGCTACGGCACGGAGGTGGTCGGCGCAGACACGCATAGCGATGTCAATCTTCTCCTGCTCATCCTTACCCTCACCATTCTCACCTGTAGGAGTAGTGAAGCCATACTTCTTGCCAGAGATTGCCTCAATTTCCTTGATGATTGGCTGGAAGATATCAGTATCATAGTTAGAGTGCTTGTCCTGCAACATGCGAACCAAGCGCTCGAAGCCCATACCTGTATCGATAACGTGCATTGGGAGAGGTTCGAGAGAACCGTCAGCCTTGCGGTTGTACTGCATGAACACGATGTTCCAGATTTCGATGACCTGTGGGTTATCCTTGTTTACCAACTCACGGCCTGGCACCTGAGCCTTCTCCTCTGGAGTACGAGAATCCACGTGAATCTCTGAGCAAGGACCGCAAGGACCTGTTTCGCCCATCTCCCAGAAGTTGTCGTGCTTGTTACCGTTGATGATGTGGTCGGCTGGCACGTGCTTAGCCCAGTAACCTGCAGCCTCGTTGTCGCGTTCCAGACCTTCCTCCTTGCTACCCTCGAATACGGTAACGTAGAGATCGGCAGGGTTGAGTTTCAAAACTTCAGTAAGATACTCCCATGCCAAATCAATGGCACCCTCCTTAAAGTAGTCGCCGAAGCTCCAGTTACCGAGCATCTCGAACATGGTGTGGTGGTAAGTATCGTGACCCACCTCTTCGAGGTCGTTGTGCTTACCGCTTACACGGAGACATTTCTGAGTATCAACACGACGAACATCCTTGCCTGGGTCTTTTGTACCGAGGATGATGTCTTTCCACTGGTTCATACCAGCGTTTGTAAACATCAGCGTTGGGTCATCCTTGATAACCATAGGTGCTGATGGAACAATCTTGTGGCCTTTACCTTCGAAGAATTTCTTGAAGGATTCGCGCACTTCATTAGCTGTCATCATATCTTTTTTATATTTATCTTTAATTTCTTTTCCTGTTTTGGAGAGGGGATTGAGAGTCCTCTCAGAAAATATTTTTGCCCTTTAGGGCATTTTCTTCCGAAAATCTTTGCAAAGATAAGAAGAATTGTTTAATTTTGCAACTAAATTAATTATTTTTGAAATTAAAGACGGAAAAAATGGCAATAATTCCAGATAAAATAACGAAATTGTACTATTCTATCAAGGAAGTAGGTGAAATGTTTGGTCTAAACGACTCTACGTTGAGATATTGGGAAAAGGAGTTTCCTTTTCTCAAACCGAAGGTTGCTGGCAACAAAGTGCGCCAGTATACCGATAAGGATATTGAGCAGGTAAGGCTCATCTACAACCTTATCAAGGTGAAGGGATTGAAGATTGCGGCTGCCCGTAAGTATCTGAACCAAAACAGAACGGGTGCCGAGAAATCTTCTGAAGTTCTCGACACCCTTATTTCTGTAAGAGACCAGCTCAAAGAACTCAAAAAGCAGCTCGATGGACTGGTTTAATACTTTGAGCTTTGAACTTTGAGCTTTGAACTTTATGATTAGTTGAAAGGTTAGGGGATGGTGGGTTACCACGCTTCTTCGCCGAAGACATTCTTGATGGTAACTTTAGCAGCTTCTTTCTTGGTGAGCTGACGGCTCCAGGCTACGCGTGCCTTGGTTGCAGCACCTGCACCGTGGTTGTTATATTCGCTGTAGCGGGCTGTCTGTTCGTTGCTCTGCTTGCCCCAGTTGTGCCATCCTTCTGGACGGATGTGGCTGCCCATTTCGCAATTCATGAAGAGGGTAGCTGCATAAGGGCGCCATGGACGGCCCAGATAAACCTTGTCTACACCTGGCTCGGCGGTAAGCTTGCACTTGTTGAATACATAGCCATATTCCTGACCGGCAGGACTGGATGCGGCTGTGATGTAGCTGTTGGCCTTGCTGCGAATCTCACAATTCTCAAACCATGCTCTTCCCGGACCAAAGATGAAATCGGTGGTTCCTTCGATGTAGCAATCATAGAAGGCTGAACGGTTGTTGGCTATACCTGTATAAACGGTATCCTGATTGCCCAGCAGACGGCAGTTCTGAACCAGGATATGATCGCCTTCAAGATGCAGGGAGACTGCTTGTCCCAGTTTGGCTGCATTGTTCTCGATGGTGATGTTCTTCAGGGTGATGTAACTGCCCTGTACCTTCAGGGTATAAGTGCGGAATGTGCCCATCGGTTTACCCTTTACAGCTGCTTCTGAATCGAGTCCACCTACAGGCATCTTGATGTTGGCATGATCGTCCCATGTGATGATGGTGTTATCACGGTCTTCACCACAGATGGTGATGTTGGTGAGCCATGAAGGGAGGATGAGTTTCTCCTTGTACACGCCTTTCTTTACGTAAATTACCTTGCTGTAATCCATGAAAGCACGACATACTTCGATGGCTTCGTCGATGGTGCGGAATTCGCCGGTACCATCACGGGAAACTACAATCGTGTCGGGGTTGTCATACTTGTTGGCTGCTGCCAGAGGCAACAGGGTCAACATCATTAAAAATGATAAGAATAATTTTTTCATATTGTTTTTAAGCTTGTTGTTTTGAATCTGTTTTTATAAGATGTTGAAATCTGTATGATTTCATAGAGAATCGCCAGGTTTAAAATCCGGCGATTCTCTATTATTTATCTTTTCTTTATTATCATAAACTCCTAAGTTACAGGATTCTCTGTACTTCCTGCAGATCATCAATATTTCGGAGTTGGTTCATAATGGTCTTAACTTCTTCGCGGTCGTGAACACGGAGTTCGATGGTTCCGTCGAAGATGCCGTTATCACTACTGATTGTTATCTTGTGGATATTGATGCCTAACTGGTCACTAATCACCTTACTAACATCCTGCAGCATGCCCTTACGGTCGATACCCTTGATTTCGATGGTAGCATCGAAGAGTATCTGCTTGTGCATATCCCATTTGGCATCTACGATGCGGTTGCCGAAACTGGACTTCAGTTTGGCTGCTATGCTGCAAGAGCGCTTATGTATTTCGATGCGGTTCTTGTTGTCGATAAAGCCCATAACGTCATCGCCAGGAATCGCATGGCAGCAGCTAGGGAAGATAAACTGGTTGATGTTCTCCTCGGTCAGAATGAGTGGCTTCTTCTTGTTGAAGTCTTTGCCCACCACGAAAAGATCCTGAGGCTTCACGATGCCTTTTTCTTGAGCCTTCTCCTTGCTCTTGCCCAGGAATGGGATATAATTGCGCCAGCTGCTGGCCTGCTGTTTCTTAGGCTTGCCCTGCAACTCATCGAAATCTTTATCGCCCAGGATAATCTGATGGTCTCCCAATGACTGGAAGAGGGTTTCAGGCTTCTGGATATTATGAAAATCGCATAGGCGGTCTACCACCGACGCACTCATCTCAATGCTGTTCTTCTTGAGCCATTCGGTGAGTATGTTTTCTCCCTTCTTCTGAACTTCTCTTGAATCGCGGCGCAGGATAGCCAGAATCTTGCTCTTTGCCTTGGCCGAACTGACGAAGTTTACCCATTCTTCCTGTACATGCTGGCTCTTGGAAGTAAGAATCTCAACCTGGTCGCCACTTTGCAGCTTATGGCTCAGCGGAACCAGTTTATGGTTTACCTTGGCTCCGATACAGTGGCTGCCTAGGAAGGTATGAATCTGGAAGGCGAAGTCGAGGGCAGTACAGCCTGCCGGCATCGTTTTGATTTCTCCCTTTGGAGTGAAGACGAAGATTTCTGAAGCATAGAGGTTCAGCTTGATGGCATCGAGGAAGTCCATGGCATCCGGCTGCGGATCGTCCAGAATCTCCTTGATGGTGCTGAGCCAGTCGTTCAGCTCGTTCTCATCTTCTGTATATTCACCTTCGTTTCCTTCTTTGTATTTCCAGTGGGCAGCAAACCCCTTTTCTGCTACCTCGTCCATACGGTCGGAACGGATCTGCACTTCTATCCATCTTCCCTGCTTACTCATCAGGGTAACGTGGAGTGCCTGATAACCGTTTGCTTTCGGATGGTTCAACCAGTCGCGCAGACGGTCAGGATGGCTCTTGTAGATTTTGCTGATGGCTACGTAGATATTGAAGCATTCGTTTACTTCGTTTGCTCTCACCTTTGGCGTAAAGATGATGCGCACAGCAAGAATGTCGTAAATCTCATCGAAGGTAACGTGCTTGTTCTGCATCTTGTTCCAAATAGAATAAGGGCTCTTCACGCGTGCTTTGATTTTGTATTCTACGCCTAACTTGTCGAGTTCTTCGCGGATAGGTGCAGTAAAACTCTCGAAGAGGGTATCGCGCTGCGATTCGGTATCGGCAAGTTTATGCTCAATATTGGCATACTCCTGTGGATGGTCGTAGCGGAAACTGAGGTCTTCGAGTTCGGTCTTGATTTTGTTCAAGCCCAATCGGTTGGCGAGAGGTGCATAAATATACAAGGTTTCGCCCGCAATCTTGTATTGTTTGTTGGCCGGTTGCGATTCCAGCGTGCGCATGTTGTGCAGGCGGTCGCAAATCTTGATAAGGATAACACGGATGTCATCGCTCATAGTGAGCAACAGTTTTTTGAAGTTTTCTGCCTGTGCTGATGCCTTATCGCCGAAGATTCCACCACTGATCTTGGTGAGTCCATCAACGATTTGTGCCACCTTGGCTCCAAAGATGTTTGAGATATCTTCTACTGTGTAGTCGGTATCTTCTACCACATCATGAAGCAGTGCGGCACAGATGCTCGTTGAGCCGAGCCCCATCTCCTCGCAGGCTATCTGAGCCACGGCGATAGGGTGCATGATATATGGTTCGCCCGAAAGGCGGCGCACACCTTTGTGCGCCTGTCGGGCGAAGTTGAATGCCTTGGTCACTATATCTACCTTCTTGCGGTGTCGCGAACTCAGGTAGGTGTCAAGCAGGTGTTGAAAGGCATCGCCAATCAACTGGTTGTCAGCCTGCTCTCTTTCGAGGTCTTTCAAGTTCTGGTCATCCATAGTGGGTCCCTCCAATAAATAATGTTCTTAATTAGACTGAAAAAACTACAGCGGACGTAGTTCTTTTATTTCACTTTGATTTTCTTTCCGGCACGGATACTGTTACCCTTGATGCCGTTCAGTTTGCGCAGTTTCTTAACGGTTGTTCCGTGGCGTGCTGCTATTTCTGAAAGGGTATCACCATTCTTGATGGTTACACTCTTGTTGCCTTGTTTCCTGTTTCTATCTCGCTTGCTGCTCTTCTTGCTGCTCTTCTTGCTGCGTGAAGAAGCGCTGTGGCGACTGTAGCTGCTTCGTGGGCGGCTATAGGTAGGCTGTGCATCGTTGACATCTACTGTAGCGCGCTTCAGAAAGAGTTCATCGGCTCTGTAAGCACAGATGCTGTCCTGCTGGTCGATGAAACTACCGATGAGGGTAGATGGAAGACGCAATACCATCGGATGGTTCAATCCGTTGATGATATCATGACGATACTGTGGATTCAGATTGCGCAGGTGCTCGATGTTGATGTTAAGCACTTTGGAAATCTGCTCCAGGTGGATATCTTTTGATACTACGATAGTGTCTGTCTTTACTGGCAGTTCGCTTACCATAGGGCAGATGTTATGATCGCAGTAGTAGTTCATGATGTAGTTGGCAGCGATGAAAGCTGGTACATATCCACGTGTTTCCTTTGGCAGATATGGATAGATGTTCCAGTAGTCGGCGTTGCCTTTTGCACGATGGATGGCCTTGTTTACATTGGTCGGACCGCAGTTGTAAGCTGCAATCACGAGGCTCCAATCGTCGAATATTTTGTACAGGTCGCTCAGATAGTGAGCGGCTGCATAGGATGCTTTTACCGGGTCGCGGCGTTCATCGATGAGTGAGTTTACTTCCAGTCCATATCGCTTGCCGGTAGGCAGCATAAACTGCCATAAACCTGTGGCACCAACGCGTGATACAGCTTTAGGGTTGAGTGCCGATTCAATAACTGGCAGATATTTCAGTTCCAGTGGCAGGTTGTAAGCCTCTAATGCCTCTTCGAAAATAGGCATGTAGAAGTTACTTGCTCCCAACATGAAACTTACCGAACGGCGTAGTTTGCCGCTGTATCGGTCTATGAATTTCTGTACTACCTCATTGTATGGCATTTCGATGATGGTAGGCATTCTCTTCAGACGGTCGATATACACTTCCTTCTCGAAGACAGGGTTTACATCGCGGTATTTGCAGGTTGTATCTGCCATCATGTAAGTCTGTGCATTGTAAAGGTGGAGCAGGCTGTCGAGGTTATCTTCCATTCCCTCTGGTACTTCGATTTCCTCTTGCTTTCCGTCTTTGTCGGTAACGGTGATGATATCATCGCTATCTGTTTCTTCTGTAACGTCGGTTTGGGCATGAATGCCTTGTAAGCTGAACAGCATCGCTGCTGCCATGACTAGTATTTTCTTCATATTGATGTTTTATCTCGTCTATGTTTCTAATTTCTATTTTGCGTTATAATATAAATAGGTGTATTCTAACTCCTCATGCATTAAAATGTGAGTGAGCAACTTACGCCGAGGCTTCCAGACCGCAGCGGATTGGCAGTCTTGTTGCCGTTATTCAGCATGGTAGGCTCTATTCTGAGCGAGAGATCATCGGAGATGTCAAATTCCGAGAGCGATGCATCTACGTAGGCATCAATCACTGAGAAGGCATAGATGCCTATCATGACGAAGGTTCCCAAGTCTCTCCAACGGCGATATTTATCTTTTCGCTTGCGGAAGATTTCCTTATAGCGTTCTATGTTCGATTCGTTGATCTGGGCGCCCAAGTGCAGAAACTGATTGTAGCTCTGGGTGTTGGGGTCATCGTCCATAATATCCATGTAGGCTTGCGAATAGTCGTGATACATCTGGTTGTTCCAGGTGATGGCGTATGTACAGCCTACGAAACCGCCATAGATGAAAGGCAGTTTCCAATATTTGCGATTGTATATCTGTCCGGCACCAGGTAATACAAGTGCCAACCACATGGCACGCTTGGTATCAGGTCGCCAAGTTGACCAGTTGCGCTTTTTGCGTACAGGCTTTGCTGGTTGGGTGAGGCTTGCCAGTTTGCTGCTGTCTTGTGCAGTAAGCATCGAGTCGATGGCTATTTTTGCCGAGTCGGCTGATGCGATGGTTGGCACATCGGTCACTTGTTTTTTTTGTTTCGACTTCTGTGCCTGTGCGCCCATTGGTGCCAGGAGCAGAAGGGTTGCCAAACAGATTTGTGATATACTGAGTTTCACTTTTTATTCTTGCTTTAACTGATCGAAAACATTCATGATGTGCTCCAGCTCCTCTTCGTTGGCGAATGGAATGCTGATTTTTCCCTTGCCCTTAGCAGAGCAGGTGAACTGCACTTTGGTATTGAGAAACTGTGACAGGCGGTTTTTGAGTTGTGTAAATTCCTCAGGCATCTGAGCCTTAGCCGTGATGGTTTTCTTACCGCTCTCGATGTCTTCTCCACTCTTGAGTCGCTGTACCATCTCTTCAACCTTTCTTACTGAGTAGCCGTTCTTCTGTATCTCCTTGAACAACTTGATTTGCAGCGAAGGTGAGTCGAGGGCCAGTAGGGCACGGCAATGACCCATGTCGATTTCTTTCTTCTGTAGTGCCATCTGCACCTGGGCAGGAAGTTTGAGCAGTCGCAGATAGTTGGCGATGGCTGCACGGCTCTTGCCCACACGTTCTGAAATTTTCTCCTGTGTCATACCCTCGTTTTCCAGAAGGTGTTCGTAGGCGAGTGCTATTTCTATGGCGTTGAGGTCTTGGCGCTGGATATTCTCTACGAGCGCCATTTCCATTACGTTCTCATCGCTGATGGTGCGGATGTATGCAGGGATAGCTGTCAGCCCCGCAAGTTGTGAAGCGCGCCAGCGGCGTTCACCGGCGATAATCTGGAATCTGTTTTCTGAAACCTGTCTTAAGGTGATAGGCTGGATGATGCCTATGGCCTTGATGCTTTCGGCGAGCTCATGTAGGGCTTCGTCGTCAAACTCCCGGCGTGGCTGATTGGGATTCGCCTCAATCTGGTCGAGAGGAATTTCATTGATGGTACTGCTGCCCTGGGTGCGCACTCCCTCGGTAGAGATGAGGGCATCGAGTCCGCGTCCTAAAGCGTTGCTCTTTGTACCGTTGTTGTATTTCTTGTGTACTGCCATTTTTTTACTTTGAACTTTTAATTTTGAACATTGAACTTTCTAAAAGGGTTCAATTTTCAAATCTTAACTATTCTTGTTGATAATCTCCTTTGCCAAGGCCAGATGGTTCTTGGCTCCATTGCTTTCTGCATCGTAAAGGATAACTGGGAGACCATGGCTCGGACTCTCGCTCAACTTCACGTTGCGCTGGATAACGGTCTTGAACACCAATTCCTGGAAGTGGCGTTTCACCTCGTCGTATATCTGGTTGGCAAGGCGTAGACGACTATCATACATGGTGAGCAGGAAACCTTCTATCTCGAGTTTCGGATTCAGCTTGCTCTTGATGATCTTGATGGTGTTGAGTAATTTGCTGATACCTTCAAGAGCGAAATATTCACATTGAACTGGGATGATGACGCTGTCGGCAGCCGTCAACGAATTGACGGTGATGAGGCCGAGCGAAGGCGAACAGTCTATCAGGATGTAGTCGTATTCGTCACGGATAGGCTGCAGTAATGTCTTAATCACCTTTTCGCGATTTTTGAGATTCAGCATCTCTATCTCGGCACCTACCAGGTCGATATGACTAGGTATGATGTCGAGTCCATCAATGTCGGTGGTGTAGATGGCATCGCGCACGTCTGCATGGTCGATGATGCATTCGTAGAGCGAGCAGTCTACCTCGCTGATGTCCACGCCCAATCCACTGGAAGCGTTTGCCTGTGGGTCGGCGTCCACTACGAGTACAGTTTTCTCTAGCGTGGCAAGCGATGCTGCCAAGTTAATGGTGGTAGTAGTCTTTCCTACACCGCCTTTTTGGTTAGCTAATGCGATGATTTTTCCCATTTTCTTAGTAAATTTTCGGCAAAGATACAAAAATATTGTGAGAAAGTCGCTATCTTTAAAGGTTTTTTCGTACTTTTGCACCAAAAAGAAAGATATTTTTATGGAAAATAAGAAACCGTTAGTATTAATTTCGAATGATGATGGCTATCATGCCAATGGAATCAAGACCCTGGTGAGCTTTCTGAAAGACTGGTGCGACCTGCTGGTTGTAGCACCGGAAAGTGCCCGTTCGGGATTCGCCTGTGCCTTCTCGGCTACTACTCCCTTGCGCCTGAAGCGTCGCCACAATATGGGGAATGATGTTGAGGTTTGGTCATGTAGCGGCACACCGGTTGACTGTGTGAAACTGGCATTGGATCAGTTTCTTGCTGATCGCAAGCCTGATCTGATTATCGGCGGTATCAATCATGGTGACAATTCGAGCGTGAATAATCATTATTCGGGAACTATGGGGGTAGCTAAGGAGGGCTGTATGCAGCATATTCCAAGCATAGCCTTCAGCAGTTGCAATTATGATGAAAATGCTGATCTTACTCCTTTGCGCGATGGGGTACTGAAGGTTGTTAAGATGGTGCTGGAGAAGGGATTGCCAGAATATACCTGTCTGAATGTCAACTTCCCGGCTTTGCCTCCATTCAAGGGTTTCAAGGGCTGCCGGATGACTCATGGCTCCTGGATCAATGAGGTGGATCATCGCACTCATCCGCATGGATATGATTATTATTGGATGGTGGGTGAATACCGTAATGACGAACCGGAGGCAACGGATACCGACCAGTGGGCTGTGAATCATGGTTACATCGCTATTACCCCAACTAAGATTGATGTAACGGATTATGATTGGTTAAAGAATTTTGAATTATGAAGTATTACCTGATAGTAGGCGAGGCTAGTGGAGATTTGCATGCCAGTAGATTGATGCGCTCGTTGAAAAAAATAGACGAGTTTGCTGAATTCCGTTTCTTCGGCGGTGATTTGATGGCTGCTGAAGGTGGCACTCGCGTCAAGCATTTTAAGGAGTTGGCTTATATGGGCTTTGTGCCTGTACTGCTACATTTGGGTACCATCTTTTCGAACCTGAAGAGATGCAAGGAAGATATTGTGAAATGGAAGCCGGATGTAGTGATACTGGTAGATTATCCGGGATTTAATCTCAAGATAGCTAAGTTCTTGAAAAAGAACACCAATATCCCTGCCTATTATTACATTTCTCCTAAGATATGGGCATGGAAGGAGTGGCGGATCCGCAGCATTAAACGTGATATCGCTGAACTCTTCTCAATCTTGCCATTTGAGGTGCCGTTCTTCGAAAAGAACCACCATTATCCTATTCACTATGTAGGTAATCCTACGGCTCAGGAAGTAGGGGAGTTCAGGTCGGGATATCATCAGAGCTTTACGGAATTCTGTCAGGAGAATAATCTTGACACTTATCGCCCTGTTATCGCTTTGCTGGCAGGAAGCCGTCTGCAGGAAATCAAAGACAATCTGCCGGCGATGATTGAGGTGGCTGAGCGTTTTGAAGATTATCAGATGGTACTTGCCGGTGCTCCTTCGATAGACGATGCTTACTATGAGAAGTTTATCAAAGGTACACCTGTCAAACTGGTGCGTAACAAGACTTATCCGCTCTTGTCGCATGCTACGGCAGCTCTTGTTACCAGTGGTACTGCAACTTTAGAGACGGCTCTTTTTGATGTGCCTCAGGTGGTATGTTATGAAACGCCTGTACCTCATCTCATCCGTTTCGGTTTCAAGCATATCATCAAGGTGAAGTTTATCTCGCTGGTGAATCTTATCGCCAATAAGGAGATTGTGCCGGAGATGCTTGCCGACCGCTTTTCGGTTGATGGTATTGCCAACGAACTTTATCAGATTCTTCCGGGAGAACCTGGCAGGGATAAGATGTTGGCAGAATATCAGGAAGTTCGAACTCAGTTAGGCGATAAGGTTGCGCCGGATGAGGCTGCGGGCATCATGTTTGATCTTCTGGTTAAGCGTAGGGAAATGCTTCTCCGTATGGCTCGTGAGCGTGCTGAAGCTGAAGCCAAAGCTGCAGCTGAGGCTGCAGAACGTGCGCGCCAGAAGGCGATAGCTGAAGCCGAGGCTGCTAAGAAACGTGCCGAAGAGGAAGCTTTGGCGGCGCAGAAGCGAGCTGAAGAAGAGGCTGAACTGGCAAGAATAAGAGCAGAAAAAGCCCGACTGGCGGCTGAGGCTAAGGCACGTGAGGCTCAGCAGCGTGCTGCCCAGGCGCAGCATGAGGCGTGGGAAGCCCAGAAGGGTGAACGCTTTGAAGAAGAACAGGAAAAAGGTGTATAGCTTTTTCATGGGTCATCGCAAGTACTTACGTGATCCATCGGAGCTACTTGCGTTTTTATGGTATATGAAAAAGAAAGGCAGGGGTTCTTTGAGGAATCCCTGCCTTTCTTTGTGCTTGACCAAACTATAGGTTTGGCCTTTATCTCATAAAAGATGTATTATCCAAACAACTGGATGGTGTATAGGTAGATTACTGCTGCCGGTATCGCCATGAGCGAAGAGTCGAAGCGGTCGAGCATACCTCCATGTCCTGGCAGGATGTTGCCGCTATCCTTTACTCCGAGGGTACGCTTGAAGAGGCTTTCTACCAAATCGCCCCATGTGCCGAAGAATACCACAACCAGACCTAAACCTTCCCAACCGAGAATGCTGAGACGGTGGGCTTCGCCATCGTTGGCAATATAGCCGATAATGCCTGCTGCTATCAGTACGAATATGCCTCCGCCTATGCTGCCTTCCCAACTCTTGGCTGGACTGATGCGAGGAAAGAGCTTATGCTTGCCGAAAAGCGAACCGCTGCAATAGGCACCGGTATCATTGGTCCAGAGGAAAATGAAAATGCTCAAAGGCAACAGCATGTCGTAATGTATCTGGCCATCGAAAGCTGATGTCTCGAAACTCAATACATTGATCATCGAGAAAGGCAAGGCGATGTACAACTGAGAGAGCATAGTGTAAGCCCAATCGTTGATGGCATCCTTATTGCCCGTATACAGTTCGCTGATGAAGAGATAGAGGATGGTGAGCAGATAAGGTACGAAAACCACGAAATTGCCCACAATGCCCATGCGGAAACCAGCCACGGCAAGGAAGAAGTAAACACCCGCCACGGTGCTGATGAAACGGTTTACCGTAACATTCTCCTTCTGGTTAACTAATCCGCAATACTCCCAGATGCTCAATCCTGTAATGAGGGCGAACAGGATAACCATTGCCCTGGGATTGAGAAAGCAAGATACCATGCACACTACGAAAAATACGCCTGTGATGGATCTTATCACTAGATTCTTCTGTTTGTCAGTCATATCGGTTTGTTTTATTCGTTCTTGTTTTCTTCCGAACCTTCATCCTTCTTGGAAGTCTCATCAGAATCATTATTCTTCTTCTGGTTCTCTTCATGCTCCTTGATGGCAGCCTGAACTTCAGGAAGTTCCTTTACGGCGTCATCGTCAATCTTAGGCTGTTCGTCTTCCATGATTTCCTGCGAACGGCTCAACCAAGGGCGCTTGCCAAAGATATGTTCTACGTCTTCTGCCATAATCACCTCTTTCTTGATCAGAAGTTCTGCTAAGGCATTGTGGCCTTCCTTGTGCTCCATCAGGATGTTCTTGGCACGGGTATACTGTTCGTTGACAATCTTCAGAACTTCCTGGTCTATCTCGCGGGCTGTAGACTCAGAGTACGGACGCTGGAATGAATATTCGTTCCGGTTGTAAAAGCAGATGTTTGGCAACGTCTTGCTCATACCGAGATAAGCTACCATACCATAAGCACTCTTTGTGGCGCGCTCCAGGTCGTTCATGGCTCCTGACGAAATATGACCGGTGAAGAGTTCTTCTGCGGCACGTCCACCCATTAATGAACACATCTCGTCGAGCATCTGTTCCTTGGTGGTTATCTGGCGCTCTTCTGGCAGATACCATGCAGCACCGAGAGCCTGACCACGAGGTACGATGGTAACCTTGATGAGAGGGTTGGCATACTGGCAGAACCATGAGATGGTTGCGTGGCCTGCTTCGTGGAGAGCGATGCTACGCTTTTCGTCGGCAGTCATCACCTTAGTCTTCTTCTCAAGACCGCCTACAATACGGTCTACTGCGTCGAGGAAATCCTGTTTGCAAACAGCCTTCTTGTCGTGGCGTGCAGCAATGAGGGCTGCCTCGTTACAAACGTTGGCAATATCTGCACCCGAGAAACCTGGTGTCTGGCGGGCCAGTAGATCAACATCTACTGTTTCGTCAATCTTGATAGGTTTGAGATGAACCAGGAAGATAGCCTTACGTTCGTTCAAACCAGGGAGATCTACATGAATTTCGCGGTCGAAACGTCCGGCACGGAGCAAGGCGCTGTCGAGCATGTCTACACGGTTGGTAGCTGCAAGGATGATGACACCACTGTTGGTGCCGAAACCATCCATCTCTGTAAGGAGAGCGTTCAAGGTGTTCTCGCGCTCATCATTACCACCCATGGCTGGGTTCTTGCTGCGGGCACGGCCTACAGCATCAATCTCATCGATAAAGATGATACAAGGTGATTTCTCTTTAGCCTGACGGAAAAGGTCGCGTACACGTGAGGCACCTACACCTACGAACATTTCAACGAAGTCGGAACCGCTCATGGAGAAGAAAGGTACGCCAGCCTCGCCGGCAACAGCCTTAGCCAAGAGGGTCTTACCAGTTCCCGGAGGGCCTACGAGAAGGGCTCCCTTTGGAATCTTACCACCCAAGTCGGTATATTTTTGTGGGTTTTTCAGGAAGTCTACAATTTCCTTCACTTCCTGCTTGGCACCTTCCTGTCCGGCCACATCCTTAAAGGTGATGCCGATGGCATTTCCCTTTTCGTACATCTTAGCTTTGCTTTTGCCCACGCTGAAGATGCCGCCGCCCATACCGCCGCTGCCCATACCGCCGCTGAATCTTCCAGACATCCAAAGGATGAAGAATACGAAGAAGAGCAGAGGCGCCAGATTGAAGAGCGTGCTTAAGAAGTCGTTATCCTTCTGGTTGTCGTAGCTGAAGGAGCGTATCTTCTTTTCCTTCAACATCTGGTTGGCATAGCGTTCCACTTCGTCAACCGAGCCGAACTGTACTTTTACGTATGGGTTAGGACCTACAGACTTTGCCGGCATATTGTATACATCGCGCGTATATTTCGGGTTGATGTATATTTTGAGGGTGCTTTCTGTTTTATTGGCCACAACACTGAGCACATAACCCTTGTCTACATACTGTTTGAACTGGGTGTATGTGGCTTCCTTGGCAGCGCTGCCTCCAATCGCATCGCCTCCTCCTGTAAAGAAGAGGATAATCATGGTGATGAGGCAGATGGTGAAAAGCCAGGTCATATTAAATCGTGGCATCTTTGGTCCGCCATTGCCACGAGGCTTCATATTATTGCTTTGTTCCATTTTATTTTATATGTATAACTTTTAGTCGAAAAACAATGTCTGAACCATCATGTAGGATGGGAGAGACTGACTAGTCGAGATTAGGTATATGGGTAAGCTTTGCATCCTCCCATAAATGTTCGAGGTCGTAATAAGCACGTACTTCCGGAAGGAAGATGTGTACTAATACGTCAACAAAGTCCATTGCCACCCACTGGTCGTTGCCGAGACCTGCTACATTTACAGGTTTTTCTTTCAGATTCTTGCGCACGATGTCTCCCACAGAACCTGCGATAGCTTCAACCTGAGTAGGGCTTCCTCCCTGGCAGATGATGAAGTACTTGGCAATGCTTCCATCGATTTCTGTCAGGTCGGCGATAACAATGTCTTGACCTTTCTTTTCTTGTATACCTTCTTTAATAGTCTCTACGAGTTGTTTAACTGTGTTCATTTATCTTTTCTTTCTTACTTAATTTATATTCTCTATTTTTCTGCAAAGATACATTATTATAATGGAAAATCGACTTAAAAGGCAAAAAAAATGTGGAAAATTAAAGAAATTGCGCTTTTTTTAGAAAAAAGTGCCGAAAAATTTTGTAGGTTCAAAAAAAACTAGTACCTTTGCACTCGCAATTGAGAAATGAACATCTCTTTTGCTGATATTGGGATATGGTGTAATGGTAACACTACAGATTCTGGTCCTGTCATTCCTGGTTCGAGTCCGGGTATCCCAACAATCAAAAAGTTCTATTTTAAGTTTGGGATATGGTGTAATGGTAACACTACAGATTCTGGTCCTGTCATTCCTGGTTCGAGTCCGGGTATCCCAACTCATACGGTAAGGCATCTTTCAGTAATGAAAGGTGTTTTTTTTGTTTATAGGAATTCTGTTTTATGGAGTATTCATAACAATAAACCCCAGGGCTTTCGCCCTGGGGTTTATTGTATTTATTTCTTCTCGGCATCAATAGCCTTGATTTTCTGCTTTACCATTTCGAGGTCAGCCTTGAGTTTCTCAATCTTACGGTTCATTTCTTCTACCAGGCTGTTGCCCTTCTTGCTGGCCGTATTGAAGAAACCGAGGTTGTTCTCGTAGGTAGTAATCTCGCTGCGCAACTGGTCGTAGCGGCGCAAGAGTTTACCACGCTCATTGCCGAGTGCATTGCCGCCTTCCTTGGCAACATTCTTCAAGTTGTTCTTGAAGTTGTCAAAGTGGCGCTTGGCATTGGTGGCGTGAAGTTTCTCATAGGCTGCATCGATAGCCTCATGATACTCTTTGTAGACCTTGTCTTTCTCTTTGAAAGGAACGTGTCCGATTGCACTGTATTGCTTGGCAAGATCTTTGAGCTTCTTCTGGAAATCGTTGTCTGAAATCTCTGCAACTACAAGTTCCTTGAGCTGGGCAATAATGTTGCGCTTCTTGTCCAGATTGGCATGTTCCTCGCTGCGTGAACCGGCATTCTGCTTGTTGCGGGCTTCGAAGAACTTGTTGCAGGTATCCAAAAATTCCTTCCAGAGCAATTCGCCTTGTTTATGAGGTACGGTACCCACCTTCTTCCATTCTTTCTGAAGAGCGATGAACTTGTCGCCAGTCTTCTTCCAGTCTGTACTGTCAGCCAGTTCCTTTGCCTTGTTTACGAGTTGCTGTTTCTTTTCGAGATTGGCAGAGTAAGTATCTTTCAATCCTTTGAAGAATTCTGCCTTCTTGTTGAAGAATTCATCGTTGGCGATGCGGAAACGCTCGAAAATCTTGACGTTCATCTTCTGAGGGGCAAAACCGATAGTGCGCCACTCTTTCTGAATCTCTATGATTTCCTGGGTAACCTTCTCCCAGTCCTTAGCAGTCTTGTATTCTCCTTGGTTGGCAGCCTCTACCTTTTCGCAGAGGGCAGTTTTTTTGGCGAGGTTTTCCTCTTCCTTGGCACGCAGGTCTTCGAAGTGCTGCTGGTGCTTCTTGTTGATAACAGTGCTGGCAGCCTTGAAACGCTCCCAAATCTGTTCTCTCAACTCCTTGGCAACAGGACCAATCTCACGATATTGCTGGTGGAGGTCCTGAAGCTGGTGGAAGGCAGAAATAACATCCTCTTCCTCATTGAGTTTCTCTGCAGCCTCGCAGAGTTTTGTCTTGGCTTCAAGATTCTTCTTGAAGTCATATTCGCGGGCTTCGCTGTTCAACTTGAGCATGTCATAGAACTGCTCTACATAGAGCTGGTAGTTCTTCCATACCTCGTTTGCCTTGTCTGCAGGGATGTTCTTGATTTCCTTCCATTCCTGCTGCAAGGCCTTGAAGTCCTGATATGATTTGTTGGCCTCCTCAGGTGAGGTGGTCATGGCCTTTATCTTTTCGATAATTTCCTCTTTTTTGCGGAGATTATCTTGTTTTTCTTCTTCTTGTGCCAGGAAGATCTTGGCTCTTTTCTCCTTGATGAGTTGCATCTCAGCCTTGAAGGCTTCTTCGGTGTCATCCGGTAGAAGGATATACTTCTCTGGGTCACCGCCTTTTGCGAGATACTCTTTCATCTGTGCGTCTCTTTCTGCGAGATGAATCTTGTAGAAAGTAGTCTTGAGTAGGTCGAGTTCCTCCTTGTTTGGATTTTCGCTGCTATGAGCGATTTCCTTTACTCTTTCGAGCACTTCCTGCTTGGTGGCATAAGCCTTCTTGGCAGGGTCTTCCAGGGTGCTCTGCTGCAACAGAGCTTTTTCTTGAGAGTCCATCATGTCACTTTGTTTAGTTTATGATTCGAGTTTCTTGGGCCGGTAGTCGCTTATCTGCAATTCGACCCCATACAAAATTTTATTATTAATAAGTTGCAAACTTAAAAAAAAAAATCGAATATCATGTCATGATATTCGATTTTTTAATTTTTTTTGTATTTATAATTGCCTTTTTCTTGCTAATCATCGTTTTATGTGCTCTTTCGGGCTACTTAATGCATATCAGAGTGGTATATGCTTAGAGCAGGCGCTTGTATCTGAGGAAGCCCCATGAAAGTGCAGAAACGAGCACGGAGATAACCAGGGCAATGGCAAATCCGTAATGGCTGTCTTCCATACCGTTGATTAAGTTCATACCGAACAATGAGGAAATCAGCGTAGGCAACATCATGACGATACTGATACTGGTCAAGGTACGCATCGTGGTATTCATGTTGTTGTTGATGATGCTCGAATAGGTATCCATCGTCGACTCCAGAATGTCGGAGTAGATGCTTGTGGTTTCACGTGCCTGTGTCATCTCGATGTTTACGTCTTCGATGAGGTCGGCATCAAGTTCGTCCACCTGCAGCTTGAACTTCAACTTAGACAGGAGATTCTCGTTGCCTCGGATAGAGGTGATGAAGTAGGTAAGGGAGTCCTGCAGGCGGCTCAGACCAATCAGGCTCTCATTGTTCACACCATGATCGAGGTTTCGTTTTGCCTTTTCTATGAGCGAATTGATCTGTTTCAATCGCTTCAGATACCAAACCGCTGATGAAAGGAAGAGACGGAAGGTCATGTCTACATAGTCGGTGAACCCCTCGCTGCGCTTCTGCTGGTAGCTTACGAAATCAATCATCATATTGGTTTCATAATAGCATACGGTGATGGTAACATCGCGCTTATGGATGATACCCAGAGGCACGGTGGTGTATGGGGTACGGCTGCGTATTTCCTTGACATAAGGGATACGGAGGATGATGAGCATCCAGCCATCGTCATATTCATAGCGGGCACGCTCATCGGTATCGCTGATATCCGAGAGGAAATAATCAGGGATCTTGAATTCTTCTTCCAGCAAGCGCTGGTCTTCATCAGTTGGACATGTTACTTGTATCCAGCAGTTTGGCTGCCACTCATTGAGTACAGTCAGATTCTTGTCTATATTCCAATAAGTCTTCATAGTTTGCTAATCTCCACATAATAAAAGTTTGGGGTATGGAGACTAGCGCTTGGGTACGGCCTACTGAAAGGCTTCATCGTTGCTGAATCTCCACGCCTTACAATTCATTATTGTTCTCCGCGTGATAATCGTCCATTTTGGTGTTATTTTAATGAAACTTATGCAAGTGAATTTGTATGATCTGCTACAGAGATTTTACAAGACTTGCGAAATCGACTGCAAAGGTAATGATTTCTTTTGAAAACTGAAACAAAAAAGCCGAGAATTTTCACTCTCGGCTTTCTTTTTTAATCTTTTTGTAATTTCGTTCCCCATTTTTTACTTTGCAGGAATCTCTGTCAGGAGCTGCTTGACGAGGTTCCAGAAAGGAGCTACGCAACTGATCTGGCAACGCTCATTGGCTGTGTGAGGACTAAGAAGGGTAGGACCGAATGATACGACATCGAGGTTAGGATACTTGCTCAGGATGATAGAGCACTCCAGACCTGCGTGAACAGCCTGTACCTTACCGTCTGTGCCGTTCTGCTCTTTGTAAACCTTCAATACGTGTTCCAGAATGTCGCTCTTAGGGTTAGGGTTCCATCCCATGTAGCTGCCACTGAATTCAACCTTCATGCCTGCCATGTTGAAACAGCTTTCTATCATTGTGGCAAGATACATCTTGTAGTATTCGTGGCTAGAACGGGCCAGAATCTTGATAGCAGCCTTGCCCTCACCAATCTCAACGATTGCGAGGTTTGAAGAGGTCTCTACGATTTCAGGCATAGATGGAGCCATACGCAATACACCATCGTGGCAAGCGTAGATTGCATCTACAAGATTATCCTGGATTTCGGCAGGAACCTGCATCTTTGGAGTCTCTACATTCTCGGCGAAGAACTCGATGTTCTCAGTTGTTTCAATGCCTTCGAACTCATCACAGATTTCGTCCTTCCAGTCTGCTACCAGGTCATTCAAAGCTTCAATGTTCTCCTTAGGCAGGGTCAGAACAACCTCAGCCTGGAATGGGATGGCATTGCGCATGTTGCCGCCCTGCCATGAAGCCAAACGGGCATCGAGTTCTGAAATAGCTTCACGCACGAAACGAACCATGCACTTGTTGGCATTCGCTCTGCCTTCGTTGATTTCAATACCGGAGTGACCGCCCTTCAATCCCTTGAGGGTTACCTTAACGGCAGCATCTTCCTTGTCGGTTTCTACCTCTTTATAGTCGAGAGTTGCTGTGATGTCGATACCGCCAGCGCTACCGATAACGAACTCACCCCAAACCTCGGTATCGAAGTTCAAGAGAATGTCGCCGTTCAGTTCGCCTGCTGGGAGATCGTTGGCACCATACATGCCTGTCTCTTCGTCGGCGGTAATCAAGCCCTCGATAGGACCATGCTGCAAATCTTTTGATTCCATTACCGCCATGATTGTAGCTACGCCAAGTCCGTCGTCGCTACCGAGTGTTGTATGATTAGCACGTACCCAGTCGCCATCGATGATGGTTTCAATAGGGTCTGTTTCAAAATTATGCTTGCTGTCTGGTGCTTTCTGAGGAACCATGTCCATGTGCGCCTGCATAATAACGCCTTTGCGGTTCTCCATACCTGGAGTAGCAGGTTTGCGCATCACGATGTTGCCTGCTGGGTCTTGGAAAGCCTCTACACCTGCTTCTTTTGCCCAATCGAGCAAATAAGCCTGAATCTTTTCCAAATGTCCTGATGGACGTGGAACTTGTGTTAACTTGTCAAAGTTACGCCAGATTTCAACTGGGTTCAAATTCTTAATGTCAGCCATAATATTTTTATTTTAATGTTAAATGTTCAATGTTAAGTTGGGCATACGCCCTAAAGCAAGAGGATTCTTCACTCCTCACTCCTCCCTCCTCACTTTCCCGGTAAACGCCAGTGCTATCCAGGCATAGATTCCCAAAAGGACAACAAGCAGGGTTTGCACGGAGTGTACGATGAGAACGAAGAAGAGGGCATCGTTTGCCTGAATGCCATAGAGTATGAGCATTGTCTTGACGGCAAAATGCCAAGGTCCGGCTCCGTTAGGAGTTGGTACGATGACCGCTATGCTGCCCACGATGAATGTCACCAGACCGCACATCAGATTGAGATGGGAGGTTGCCTCGAAGCATTGGAAGGTGAGATAGTAGTGGAAGAAATAGCTCAACCAGATGCCCAGTGTAAGGGCGATGTAGAGCGGTACATTCCTGACACCTCTCAGCGAGATGATACCTTGCCAGAGTCCTCCCAATGTTGCTTTCACCTTATTATATATAGCGAGTCGCTTGAGCAGATAGTGAGCCAGGATGAGTACTGCTATGCCACAGATAGCTGTCACTATGTAACCTGTGGCTGTAAACTGGCTGAGTAAACTATCCATGCTCGTACCTGTTTTCTCAAAGAAATTGAGGAATACCGGAATCTGCATTACAAAGACCAGCGCCGTAATTAGCAGCACGAGGAGTGAATCAATGGCTCTTTCTGTAACGACGGTACCCAAGGCTTTCGGAAACGAAACATCATCCCATTTCTTCAATACGCCGCATCTGGCAAACTCGCCCGCACGAGGAATTACAAGACTCAGAGCATAGGACAGGAAGATGGAGTAGATGCTGATACTGGAGCGGGCCTTCTCGCCTAATGGCTCCAGCGACTGTTTCCATCTCCATCCTCTGAACACCTGGGCAGAGATGCCAAAAGGGAACGACAGCAGCATCCAGGTCCAACTCATCTTGTGAAGCAGAACATCTTCTACTTGCTTGAAGTCGAATCCGCGATACATCCAATAAAGGATGGCGCCACCCAGAATGAGCGACAAAGCCACCTTCCATATGTTGTTTGCTATCTTCTTTATATCCATAATTAGATGCAAAGATAATACTTTTATTGACAATATCGTTCGAATCTGCATATTTTTAGCATAAATAAACGCTTGGGCGCCATTTATGGCTAAAAGTATAGCCTTTTTTTAAAGAAACAAGTGACACTTTCCCTTTTTTACCCAAAAAGATAAAAAAAATCGCATACTTCGTGTGGATTCTCAAAAAATAATCGTATTTTTGCAAAATATATAATATAAAGATAAGATATGAAAGCTGTAAAGCCTAAGAAGAATCTCGGTCAGCACTTCTTGACCGACCTCAATATAGCAAAGCGCATCGCCGATACGGTGGATGCCTGCCCGGATATACCTGTTCTCGAAATCGGACCAGGTATGGGCGTTCTTACCCAATATCTCGTAGAGAAACCAAGACCCGTCAAGGCAGTGGAAATCGACTCGGAGTCGGTGGCGTATCTTCATGAGAATTTCCCGACACTCAAGGATAATATTATCGGTGAAGACTTCCTGAGAATGGATTTGAACCAGATATTCGATGGAAAGCAGTTTGTACTGACAGGTAATTATCCATACGATATCTCATCGCAGATATTCTTCAAGATGCTCGATTACAAGGATCTCATTCCTTGCTGTACCGGAATGATTCAGCGCGAGGTGGCATTGCGTATGGCATCAGAACCAGGCAACAAAGCCTATGGTATCCTCAGTGTGCTCATCCAGGCATGGTATGATGTGGAATATCTCTTTACGGTAGATGAGAATGTGTTCAACCCACCACCAAAGGTAAAGAGTGCGGTAATCCGTATGACTCGCAACAAGGTGACTGACCTTGGCTGTGATGAAAAACTGTTTAAGCGTCTGGTAAAGACAGTCTTCAACCAGCGTCGCAAGATGCTCCGTGTAAGCCTCAAGCAGATGTTCCCGGGTGTAACACCACGCGAGGATTTCTACACCACCGACATCATGACCAAGCGCCCTGAACAGCTCACTATCCAGCAGTTTGTAGAACTCACCAACTATGTGGGCGAAGAATTGAAAAGATTAGAATTAATAAAATAAAAACATATAATTATGATAGACGTTAAAGAAACTTTGAATTCTGCAGCAGAGCGTATGGAGATGGCAGCAATGTATCTCGCAGAGGAACTCTCTCATGTTCGTGCTGGTCGTGCTAATGTAGCCATCCTCGATGGTGTGCGCGTAAATAGTTATGGCAGTATGGTTCCTCTGAACCAGGTAGCTACAGTTACAACCCCTGATGCCCGTACTATCGCTATCCGCCCTTGGGACAAAAAGGCTATCAAGGATATCGAAAAGGCTATTATGGATAGTGGTGTAGGTATCACTCCTGAGAACAATGGCGAAATCGTACGTCTGGGTATTCCTCAGCCAACAGGTGAGCGCCGTAAGGAACTCGTAAAGCAGTGTAATAAGATTGCTGAGCGTGCTAAGATTGAGGTGCGCAACGTGCGCCAGGAAATCAAGGAGAAGTTGAAGAAAGCTATCAAGGATGGACTTTCTGAAGACTTGGAAAAGGATGCTGAGAACGATTTGCAGAAACTCCACGACAAGTACATCAAGCAGCTCGAAAACCTGATGGACGAGAAGGAGAAGGAAATCATGACAGTCTAAATCATTCTGGACTTACATTATTTAATAAGTGATAATGAGAGGACTCGTTATTAAAAATACAGGCAGCTGGTACACCGTCAAGACAGACGATGGCCAGCTGATTGAAAGTAAAATCAAGGGCAATTTCAGATTGAAGGGCATCCGCAGCACCAATCCTGTGGCTGTAGGCGATTATGTGCAGCTTATTACCAACCAGGAGGGTACGGCATTTATCTCTTCTATCGAAGACCGCCAAAACTATATCATTCGTAAATCACCTAACCTCAGTAAGCAGAGTCATATTCTGGCTGCTAATGTAGACCAGGCGCTGCTTGTGGTAACGGTGAATTATCCGCAGACTTCTACGACCTTCATCGACCGATTCCTGGCTGGCGCTGAGGCCTACAGAGTGCCTGTTATCATCATCTTCAATAAAAGTGACATACTTTCAGAAGAAGAATTGCATTACGAGAAGATGATGTGTACGCTCTATGAAACCATCGGATATAAATGTATCGAATTGTCGGCAGCTACAGGCGAAGGTGTTGAACTGTTGCGACCTCTTATCAAGGATAAGAAATCTTTGTTGAGTGGCAACAGCGGGGTAGGAAAGTCAACCCTCATCAACCAGCTCATTCCTGAAGCAGAGCAGCGTACCGCCGAAATCAGCGAGGCGCATAATAGCGGAATGCATACCACAACCTTCAGTGAGATGCTGGAACTGCCGGAAGGTGGTTATCTCATTGATACTCCGGGTATCAAGGGCTTTGGTACCTTTGATATAGAAAAGGAAGAGCTGACCAGCTATTTTAAGGAAATCTTCAAGTTCTCTCAGGATTGTAAGTTCTCTGACTGTACCCATACCCACGAACCAGGGTGCGCGGTAATCAAGGCGGTTGAGGAACATTATATTGCAGCTAGCCGCTATCAGAGTTATCTCTCTATGTTGGAGGATAAGGACGAAAATAAATACAGAGAGGCTTTTTGATAGTGAAGAGTGAAGAACGAAGAGTGAAGAAATTTAAAAAGCATATTAATGAAAGAACAGAAGGACGTCAGGCAGCGTATCGAAGAAGGTGAGTTCGCACAGAGTGCAGAAATCAGTGCGAGCTATCTGGATGAGGACATCTTGATTATAGATAATGTCAAGGTGTTGCAGAACCCCGACCCTATGAGATTCCAGATGAACATGATTGCATCCTGTCAGAGAGGCAGCCTGAGAGCTGAACTCAACGGGCGGGAAATCGTGGTAGAGAAGGGCGATATATTTATCAGTCCGCCTAACTCTATTCTCGACATCAAAGAGGTGTCGGAAGATTTTGCATGCACAGCCATGTGTGTCAGCAATCACGGCTTGCTTGGTATTCTTCGTTCTCATATCTCGGTATGGAACCGTGCCATGTATGTGAGCAAGGTTTCGGTGTTGAAGATGAACGAGGTGGATATGGTATTCTATTCTAAGTTTACCGACTTGGTGCGCCTCTGTCTGGATCCGAAGTTCAACGACCGCAGTTCGTGGAAACCATATCGCCGTGAGATTGTGGAGACGCTCTTGAAGAGTGCTCTTCTTGCCGTGAGCAATCTTTTGCTGACAGATCTCCCGAAAGAAACTTTGGGAACCAGTGCCAGCGATTTCTTTGATAAGTTCCTGGAGATGTTGCAGCAGAGCGAAATCAAGCATCAGCCTGTAGAATATTTTGCGCAGCAGCTTTGCATCACGCCAAAATATCTCTCCATCATCTGCAAGCGCCATTCCGGCAAGACTGCCATCGAGTGGATTACGGAGTATACGCTTGCTGATATCACCTATTATCTCCGTTCTACAACGAAAACAATCAAGGAGATTTCAGGTATACTGGGCTTCTCCAATACCTCATTCTTCGGTAAATATGTAAGAGAGCATCTGCACATGTCACCATTGAAGTATCGAGAGAGTTTGAGGAAGTGAGGTATTTTTTCCTTCTAAGAATTTGGAGAAATCAGATAATCTTTGTAACTTTGCCTCCAAAATAATAAAAAGGCAATATGATGGCAGTGAATCAAAGCGACAATACCTCAAGATACCCGAAGCGTATACCCTATGGTATGATGAATTTCGAGGCTATCATCGAGGATGATTGTTATTATGTAGACAAGACCTACTATATCGAACAGGTAGAAAGAGCCAACAAGTTCTTCTTCTATATCCGCCCTCGTCGTTTCGGCAAGAGCCTTACTATTTCTATGCTCGAACATTACTACGACATTAATGAGGCAGATAAGTTTGAGAAACTTTATGGTAAGCTGTATATTGGTCAACATCCTACACCAGAGCGCAACAAGTATCTTGTTATCAAGCTCAATTTTGCAGTAGTCAATGCCGAGTTACACGATTATAAGATAGGCTTGGATAATCATTGCAGCATCGCCTTCAATTATTTTTGTGATGTTTATGCCCAATATCTCCCAGTGGGTATCAAGGAAGGTATGAACAAACTTGATAGTGCGGTGTCTCAACTCAATTACATCTGTAATGAATGTAGGAAGACTGGTGCTAAGATTTATCTCTTTATAGATGAATACGACCATTTCACCAATAAGATACTAGCAGAGCCAGATTGCCTGGATGCTTATCGCAAGGAAACGCATGGTGAAGGTTATCTTCGTACCTTCTTTGATACGATCAAGGCAGGCACCGACTCCACCATATCTCGTGTCTTCGTAACAGGTGTGAGTCCTGTAACCTTGGATGACTTGACGAGCGGATTTAACATAGGTAGCAACTATACTCTCAGTGCGCAGTTTAACGAGATGACGGGTTTTACGGAAAGTGAAGTCCGTGAAATGCTGTCTTATTATGCCACCCAGTTTCAGTTTAATCACACTATAGACGAGCTGATAGCCATTATCAAGCCATGGTATGACAACTATTGCTTTGCTACAAAGAAATTTGGTAAGGTAACGATGTACAACTCCAATATGGTGCTCTATTTTGTGGACAATTATGTTCACAACGATTGTGAGATACCAGATAGTTTGGTGGATGACAATATCCGAACCGATTATAACAAGCTCCGTATGCTGATACGCCATGACAAGGAGTTTGCTCATGATGCATCCATTATACAGCAACTGGTAAAGCAAGGCTACATCACGGGTACTCTCAAGCCGGGTTTCCCTGCAGAGCAGATTGGCAATCCAGACAATTTTGTGAGTCTCCTTTTCTATTTCGGAATGATTACGATAGATGGGAGCTTCAAGGGAAAGACAAAATTTGTCATACCCAATGAGGTGGTTCGTGAGCAGTTATATACCTACTTACTTGATACGTATGATGAAAACGAACTCTCTTTTGATGTATGTCATAAGAATGAGTTGGCAGTCAATTTGGCGTATGAAGGTGAATGGAGACCATATTTTCAATATATAGCAGATACTTTGCATAAGTATTCTTCCCAGCGCGATCATCAGAAGGGAGAGTATTTCGTACATGGTTTTACGCTTGCCATGACTTGCCAGAACCAGTACTACCGTCCTATATCTGAGAAAGATACGCAAGAGGGATATGCAGACATATTCCTCTGTCCGCTTCTTGACCTGTATAGTGATATGCTCCATTCGTATATTGTGGAGTTGAAGTATGCCAAGTCGAGAGACACTGATGCTCATATAGAGCAGTTGCGTTTGGATGCAACAGACCAAGTAAGGCGTTATGCCCAAAGCGAGGTAGTGACATCGGCTGTTAAGACAACTCAATTGCACAAGATAGTTGTAATTTATAGAGGAACGGAGATGGTAGTTTGTGAGGAAGTGAAATAAAACAAAAAACTCTGCCCTTTGTCGGCAGAGTTTTTGTTTTTAGTTTTTTAAAAATCCAAAGAATGCCAATTTCTTTTATAAGATATATTGCAGATTAAATCTTTTTCAGCATTCCAATCTTCATTTTTTGAGGAATATGCCTTTTATATTCTAAAAAAGTCTTATTGGATTTTGCTTTTCCATTTCTTTTCATTACCTTTGCAGTGTCATCCCATAGATGGCTGGCAATGAGTTGCTGGCGATAATCCGTGGCTTGGCACTATTTTATGAGAAAGACGTTTACGCGTTTTCTTCTGATATATTGGAACCTAGGAAATTTCAAGTATCGTTCAGGAGGAGGTTGATGTGAACGCCTATGCATATCGTATATATGCAGCACGAAGTGCGCCCTTTCGTATAGAGAGGGTGTACTCTGTGCTATATCAATATATACTATGGCGGCGTAGGCTCTATCACGTTATGCTCTTGACGATACAGGTTTTCCTAGGACCTCAATATACAAGAGAAGCAAGTGATAGAACTCCTACGCCGTTTCTTGTTGATAGTGGATATGTAGAATGAATGGAAATGTAATCTTGTCAGGGAGTTGCAAGAGAAGAAGTTATCACATTTAAAACATATCTACAATGGAAACCAAACAATATAACAGCCTCATTTCCTTTATTTGGAATATAGCCAATGATGTATTGGTACATGCTTTTGAAAAGGGTGATTACAAGAAAATCATCCTGCCTTTCATGGTGCTTCGACGTATTGACGTGCTCTTGGAACCAACCAAGGAGAAAGTCTTGGAGAAAAAGGAGTTTTGTGACAAGAATGGTATCGTGGAATATGGGCCTTTCTTGACTGGAGTAACTGGCTATCCTTTTTATAATACTTCTGCCTTTACGATGAGTACGTTGAAGAATGAGGTAGATCCTCAGCGACTCAAGATGAATGTCATCGAGTATTTCAATGGCTTTTCAAAAGATGTGCAAGATATTATAGATAAGTTCAAGCTTCGCCAGCAAGTGGATAACTTGACCGAGGTGGGACGTTTGGGTTCTCTCTTGGAGAAATTCACCGATGGCAATATCAATCTCTCTGTCAATCCGGTGATGGAAGAGGTTACTGATGAAAATGGAAACGTGAAGATGGAGGAGCGATTGCCAGGACTTGATAACCATACGATGGGAACGATCTTTGAGGAATTGCTTCGCAAGTTTAATGAGGAAAACAATGTGACCGAGGCTGGTGAGCACTTCACGCCTCGTGATTATGTTCGCTTGCTTGCCGACCTTGCCGTTGTGCCTATCCAAGACAAGTTGAAGGACAATACCTATAGTATCTATGATGGTGCTTGTGGAACTGGCGGTATCTTGACGATAGCCCAAGAAGAAGTGGAGCGAATTGCGACAGAACAGGGCAAACAGGTGAAAGTAAGTATCTTTGGACAGGAGTTGCAAGCCGATACATACGCTACTTGCAAGGCAGACTTGATGATTTCGGGCAATATCCAAAAGTTTACTTATCGTCTTGACTCAGGGGAGCATCAGTATATCGCCTTTGGCTCAACTATTAGTCAAGATGGTCATGCTGGCGAGACTTTTGATTTCTGTATTTCCAATCCTCCATTCGGTACACCTTGGAAAGAGGATTTGAAGAATTGGGGCTTAGGAGATAAAAAGGAGGTGACCGACCCTCGTTTCTTCGATGGAGCAACCAGTTTTATTCCTGATATTGGTGATTGCCAAATGTTGTTCTTGGCAAACAATGTGAGTCGAATGAAGAATACGCCTCTTGGTTCTCGTATCGTAGAAGTTCATAATGGTAGTTCTCTCTTTACGGGTAATGCTGGTGGTGGTGAGAGCAACTTGCGTAGATACATTATCGAGAACGACTTGTTGGAAGCAATCATTGCCATGCCAGAGAAGGACTTTTATAATACAGGTATCTCTACCTACATTTGGGTAGTTACCAATCGTAAGGAAGAACGTCGTCGTGGATATGTGCAACTCATTGATGCAAGTAGCATTTGTACACCGCTTCGCAAGAACTTAGGTGAGAAGAACTGTGAGACAACGGAAGAAGACCGTCATCGCATTCTTCAGCTCTTGATGGATTTCAAGGAGACACCTGAGAGTAAAATCTTCCGTAATGAGGAGTTTGGTTATTGGCAAGTGCCTGTGCTTCGTCCAAAGCGAGACAAAGAGGGCAATCTTGTTCTGAAGAAAGGCAAGGTGGTGATGGCGAAGAACCGTAATGAGGTGGAGCAGATTCCTTTACTTTATCCTGGAGGCATTAAGGCTTTCTATGAGAATGAAGTGAAGCCATACGATGACGAGGCTGAGTTTGGAGAGCCAGTTATTGGTTATGAACTTTCTTTCACAAAGTACTTTTATAAGCCAGTTCAGCTTCGCTCGTTAGAGGAGATTATGCAGGACATCAATGTGATAGAGAGTGAGACGAAAGGTTTGTGGAACGAGATAATTAAATAGGGTATGGAGAGATATTCGGAAAGAATGGAAACTAAGTTATTTTGGCAATCATCTATGCCAAAACATTGGCATATGATAAAGTTGAAATATGTATTGAAAAAACTTCAACGTTCCAAAATGCCTAATGCGGAATTGTTGATTTGCTCCAATAGTGGACGAGTAACAAAAAGAGGTGATAATAAATTAGGTTTAGTTGCGGATGATGATAAAATATATCAAGGAGTGGGTAAGGGGGATTTACTAATTCATGGTATGGATACTTGGCATGGTGCAATTGCTATTTCTGAGTATGATGGAATGTGTACTCCTGTTGTGCATGTTTGTGAAAGTAATCAGAATAAAAGCTTCATTGCTTATTACTTGCGTAATATGGCATACGAGAAAGTGTTCAAACTTATTTCTAATGGTGTCCGCCAAAATACGAGTGATTTTAGATGCTGGGATAAATTGGCAGCAATTCCAATTATTCTTCCTCCTCTTACCGAGCAACAAGCTATTGTCTCTTATCTCGACATCAAATGCTCGAAACTCGATACGCTTGTAGAAAATAAGGAAAAGGAGATATCGCTATTGTCAGAGATGAAACAACGTATCATCGCTGATGCTGTTACTCGTGGGCTTAATCCAAATGTGAAGTTTAAGGCTACTAATATCCCTTGGTTGCCAGAAATTCCTGAGCATTGGAAAATAAAGCCAGTTCGTTCTTTGCTAAAGGAAACGACAGAGAAAACAGAAACAGGAGAAGAAGAACTTTTGAGTCTATCTCAATATACTGGCATTTCGTATAAAAAAGAGACTAAAAATCAAGGAATGTTTGAGGCAGAAAGTACTATTGGTTATAAAAAAGTCCATCCAGGACAGTTTGTAATGAATATTATGCTCGCATGGAATGGTAGTTATGCGGTGTCTGATTTAGAAGGAATAATCAGTCCTGCTTATTGCGTCTTTGATTTCATAACTGAATGTAACAAGATGTATTATCATTATTTATTGCGTTTGGGGATATATTCTGGGGCTTTTAAAACAGCTTCACGTGGTATTATTGATAGCCGTTTGCGACTTTATCCAAATCGCTTTTATCCTTTTCCGGTTATTGGTCCCCCTCTCTCCGAGCAGCAAGCTATCGTCTCATACATCACAGAGCGAACGGCAAAGATAGATTCTTTGATTGAGAAACTCAACAAGGAAATAGAATGCATCAAGGAATATAAGCAACGTTTGATTTCGGATGTTGTGACAGGACAGATAAAAGTAAGTTAGAAAGATAATCGTCTATATATAATAAGGTATAGCTATGGATACATCAGAAACTGGACTTGAAAAAATCATCGTGGATTGGCTGCGTGACCAGAATGGTTACGAGCAAGCTACTCCTCACGACTATAATAAGGATTTCGCCATGGTGGATAGTTGGGTGGAGCGATTCATCGTTGCCACACAACCCGACAAGGTGAAGGAGACCATGTGCTTTGCGTCGCCATCAGAAAGACAGAAGTTCTTTACTCGCTTGTTATTAGAAATCACCAAGCGAGGAGTGGTGGATGTGCTTAGAAAGGGATATAAGTTCAATGGCAGAACATTCGACCTCTACTATCCTCTGCCATCGAAACTCAATCCGAGTGCTAAGAAAGCGTACAAGCAAAACATCTTTGGTGTTATCCGCCAGGTGATGTATTCCAAGCAGAATACCAATGAGATAGACTTCGTCATCTTTATCAATGGTCTTCCGCTTGCTACCTTCGAGTTGAAGAATAACTATACTGGGCAAACCTACGAGAATGCCATCTCCCAATATCAAACGGATAGAGACCCGAAGGAACTCCTCTTGCAAAAGAAACGCTGTGCCGTACATTTTGCTTTGGATAACCAACAGGTATGGATGTGTACCGAATTGGCAGGGAAGGCTTCATGGTTCTTGCCTTTTAATAGAGGTGTGAATGGAGGTGCAGGAAACCCAGTAGTCCCTAACGACACGATGACTTCTTATCTGTGGAAAGATGTATTGACCAAGACAACCCTAAGCAATATCATCGAGAACTTTGCGCAAGTTATCACGGAGCAGAAAAAAGATAAGAAGACGGGCAAGATAGTGAACAAGGAAAAAGTGATTTGGCCTCGTTACCATCAGTTGGATGCCGTCCGCTCTTTGGTGACAGCTACACAAAAGTATCGCATCGGTCGTAGATTTTTGATACAGCATAGTGCGGGAAGTGGCAAGTCGAATACGATTACTTGGCTTGCCTATCAACTCGTTACGCTCTTGAAGAACCAACAGCCATTCTTCGATTCGATTATCGTGATTACCGACCGTATCAATCTCGACAAGCAGATAAGAGATAATATCAATGCTTTTCAAAGATTGAGCAACATCGTGGGGTGGGCGGATAAATCGGAAACGTTGAGGCTCTTATTGCAGGGAGGCAAGAAAATCATCGTCTCAACCATCAACAAGTTTAGTTTCATCCTTGATGAAATTGGTAGCTCGCTCAAAGATAAGCGTTTCGCCATCATCATAGATGAGGCTCATAGCAGCCAGAATGGAGCGATGGCGACTAATGTGGCTACTGGCTTGTCTGGCAATGCTACTCCGATACATCGTGTTTTTCCTGAAGACAATAGCATAGCTTTGGCAGCAGATGGAGGACCACAAGTGGATTATACACCAGAAGAGGAAGATACGGAAGACAAGATACATCGTATTTTGAAAGGTAGAAAGATGGCGAAGAACGCCAACTACTATGCCTTTACTGCCACGCCAAAGAACAAAACCTTGGAGATGTTTGGCGAGAAAACTGTTGGTAGTGAAGGGGAGGTGCGCTTCCTTCCTTTCCATGAATATACGATGAAGCAGGCTATCGAGGAAGGCTTTATCTTGGATGTGCTGAAGAACTATACTCCTTATAGCTCTTATTACCGCATACTCAAGACGGCAAAGGATGATCCACAATATGATAAAAAGAAGGCACAGAGAAAACTTCGTGCTTACGTGGAGGCTCAGCCAGAGACGATTGAGGAGAAAGCGAAGATTATCGTGGAGCATTTCTGTACCAAGGTCTATATGAAGATAGGCGGTAAGGCTCGTGCCATGGTTGTAACTTCTTCCATTGAGCGTGCCATCGAGTTTTACCGAGTTATCACTCGTTTGCTCGAAGAACGCAATAGTCCTTATCGTGCCATAGTAGCTTTTACTGATAAGATGATAGATGGTGAAATGGTGACGGAGTCGAGCCTCAATGATTTCCCATCGGCGGAGATAGAGAGCCGTATGGAAGAAGAGCCTTATCGTATTTTGATTGTGGCAGATAAGTTTCAGACAGGCTATGACCAACCACTTTTGCATACAATGTATGTGGATAAGATGCTCTCTGGCTTGAAGGCAGTGCAAACTTTGTCACGTTTGAATCGTTGCCATCCTAAGAAGCAAGATACCTTTGTGCTTGATTTCGCCAATGACCCAGAGTTAATCAAGATGGCTTTTCAAGAGTATTATAAGACGACGATATTGCTTGGAGAATCGGATGTCAACAAGTTGAATGACCTCACGGAGACCATTGAAAGATATAACTTCTATGAACAGAATGACATTGAGCAGGTTGTGGATTTGAAATTGAATGGAGCTGGTGACGACCGTCCGAAGATAGATGCCGTTTTGGACGCAGTAACAGCTAGATTCAAGGAAGAGTTGGATGAAGAGGAACAGGTGAAATGCAAGGGAGCTATCAAAAACTTCGATCGTTGCTATCCTTACTTTTCTGCCATCATGCCTTTTGAAAGTACAGAATGGGAGAAGCTATATATCTTCTACTCGCTGTTGGTGAAGAAACTGCCCAAGTTGAGAGTAGATGATGATACGGACGGACTATTAGATAATGTTGATTTCGACAAGTATCGTATTGTCAAGGAAGAGGAGCGTGCTATTGTCTTGGAAAATGAAAATGCTGAGGTGAATCCAGTGCCTGTAGGTCAGGGTGGTGGAATACCGCAGCCTGAACCTGATACGTTGTCTAACATCATCAAGGATTTCAATGAAAGCTTTGGTGGGATAGAATGGAAAAATGAGGATGAGGTGCAAAGGCAAATCAGCGAGTTGCCTACTCGCATCGCCAAAAGCGTAGATTTTGTGAATGCGGTGAAGAATGGCGATAGACAAGCTGCGCAAATCACCTTCAATGACGACATCATTACGATTGTAGCTGGTATGTTGGAAGAAAAGACTGAGTTTGTGCAGACTTATTTTGGAAATCCCGATTTTCAAAATTTCGTCAATGCAAGGGTATTTAGTGCCGTTATGAATCGCTTGGGGAGTATGTAGGTTTCTTTAAAAATCAGCGAAAAGCGAGAAAAAGTCTCGTTTTCGCTGATTTTTATGAAAATGGAAAGAGATGTATCTCATTGTATCTGCCCGTAAGATGGGTAGCCAATTCTCCGCTTAGAAGTTTGGCATTGCTTCCTGTTACTACAATATGTAGATTGGTGCGGAGTAGGCGGTTTACGAACAGATGCCAACTTTCTACATCTTGTACCTCTTCGATGAGGATATAGTTGTATTTACCAGCATCGAAGTGCTCATCTATGTATTGGTTAAGGTCTTGGTAATTCTTGATGCTATCAAACTCTCTTTTTGACAACATCACGGATGCCAAATATATGATCAACAATGGCTACCAGATGCTAGGCTTCACCGCCATGGGAGGCGTGAAGGTTAGATTTTAAAGATAAAAAAGAAGTCGCTAAGAGCAAATCTCAGCGACTTCTTTTTTGTTATCATTTCGAGTGGAGCTGGAGGGATTCGAACCCTCGTCCGCACAAGGAAACCATACGCTTTCTACATGCTTATTCCAGCCTTCGGTTTTCGAGGCATGACAGGACCTGGACCACCAATCATACCCTTATCCTCTAAAATTTCATCCATGCAACGAGGCGTACATGAACTATTTCCGATTTACCTGCACCGCTTGATCAACAAGATTCGGAACAACATCCGTTGAGCGATGTCTCGTTCCAGCACCCTGTGCTGGAATAAAGCTAGTTTACTATACTTCGACTAGGCAGCGAGAGCGTAGTTATTTTCGCCAATTAATTTTTTGTTCACTAGGATTTAGGAGGTAGCCAACGAGCCTCCGCATGCTTACGTACCATTTCATCTCGCCGTCAAATCCAGTCAACCCCGAGAATTTTCTGATATTGGGTGCAAAGATAAGGCGAAAATTTGAAATTACCAAATATTTTTAGGGAAAAAACTGCCAGCATCCTCATTTTCATTATTTTTAGGTATTGCATACCTTCTTAGAAATATGTACCTTTGCAGCCTGATTCAAGATAGTAATAATGATTATGAATATGCTAAATAAAAAAATAACTTGGAGAAAACAACATAAATGGTTAGGTATCGGTATGAGCTTTTTCATGCTGATGTTCTGCTTGTCGGGTATTTTGCTCAACCACCGTTCGCTTATCAAAGATGTGGACGTGAGCAGGAAATATCTGCCAAGTCGCTATGAATTCAAAAATTGGAATGGCGGGTTGCTGAGGGGAACGCTTGCTTTGGATGATGCCATATTGCTGTATGGAAACGGGGGAATCTGGCAAACGGATTCTACAGCATCCACATTCAAGGACTTTAATAAGGGGATGCCAGCAGGAGCAGACTGCCGACAGATAAGAAATGTTATCAGAACGGATGATGGTTCTGTCTGGTCGGTATCTCCGTTTTCACTCTACCGGTTGGGGAGTCACAAAATATGGAAAAGCGTAGCTCTTCCGACAGAGCCGGAAGAGAAGTTGAGCGACATTTCTGCTCATGGAGATACGCTTTTGGTTCTCAGCCGCTCCTATGCTTATGTTTCTTTGCCACCTTATCAGAACTTCCAACGGATAGAATTGCCTATGCCAAAGGAGTATGATGGGAAAGTTACAGTTTTTCGTACGATATGGCTGCTTCACAGTGGAGAGTTGTTTGGCAGCATTGGTAAACTCATCGTAGATGGCATTGCCATAATCCTGGTGTTGCTCTGCATCTCAGGTCTTATCTTCTGGTTAAAGCCTAAACTGAAGAGGTTGCTTCGCTTTTCGCTACAATGGCATGACAAAATAGGCCGATACACCATCATGCTTACTTTGTTGATAGCTCTGACAGGTTGGTGCCTTCGTCCACCTGTGATGATAGCCTTGGTGTTGAACAAGATGCCGTCTATTCCTGGGACGACGCTTCATAGCAAGAACCCTTGGAATGACAAACTCCGTGTGGTGCGTTATGATGAAAAGTTCGGTGACTGGCTCTTGTCAACTTCGGATGGTTTCTTTTCCGTGAATTTCCAGACAGGAAAGTTGGAGTCAATCCCCAATACTCCACCAGTCAGTGTTATGGGATTGAATGTCCTTCAGCAAAACAAAGATGGTAAATGGTATTGCGGTTCGTTTAGTGGTCTCTTTGTTTGGGATAGAGTAAAGGGGACAACCGTTGATTATTCTACCGGGAAAGCTGCTTTAAAGAACGCTGGTGCACCATTCGGAAAAAAGGCGATAGCAGGTATGAGCCAGGATTTCTCTGATACGCCTGTCATTGCTGAGTATAATGAAGGAACCGACTTTGCGCCACAACCCGCTTATATGAACCAACTGCCCATGTCATTATGGAATGTGGCTCTGGAGGCTCATAGCGGTAGAATCTTCATAGGTAGTATTGCTACATATATATTTATCTTCGTGATGGGAATACTTGCCGTATGGTGCCTTTGGTCTGGGTATGTTATTAGACTGGTGAAGAAAAAATAAAAAAGTTTTAATGCGTTGTTTTAATTGCCATATTGTATGTGTAAATGGTTGATACTCAGCGTAAAAGTACGTATGGTAATTCTCGGAAAAGCGCCGGGAATTGCCATATATTGCCATCGTGAGAATTAGTACCCTCATTTTCGTCGCGACGTATCTGTTGCTGCGTCGCGACGCAGTTATTGTTACGTCGCGATGTATCAGATGCTACGTCGGGACGTAATTTCTTCCGCATCGATGGCGAAGTTATGAATAAAGATTGTTCATGGCAATATATGGCAGATAACCCCTAAAAATAAAGAATTGCCATATCCCTAACAGCTTTGTAATCAGAGAGATTACTGGCTGGTATGGCAATATGGCAATTCTTGAAAGAAAAATATTAAAAAATAAATCTTGTTACTTCACGCTCCACTCAAACAAACCGCAGGACAGAGTTTCTGGCTGCTTCAGCTCGAGTTTAACTGCCTTGGTCTTCACTGGGTCGAAATTCACGATGCAGGCTACACCTCGCTTGCATGGATAAGCATCGGCTCCTGGAACTTCCTTCCAGTTGCCTGCCTCGTCCTGATAGTAGAGTTTCCAGTTGTCTGGTACCTTGCAACCGCCCCATGGCTGGTCGTCGTACCAATATACGGTGCTGGTCTTGATCTCCTTGCTCTCTGGGAAGGTGTAGGTAATCCACTCTGTGGTGTTCTTCTTAGGCCACCAGTGGATGTATGGGATAGAACGGTCGTTCTCATCTGCTGGAACCAGTCCGTCGGTAATGCTGCTCTTGGCTGGTACAGGAGAAGAGAATTCTACCTTAGCCTGTGCTGCGAGAGTTGCAGGAGCTGATGGCTTGGCAGCCTTGACATCCTGTGGCAACCATACCTTCATGTTGCCGTTGCCACGATGAGCCCAGGCGAAGTATGGGATGAGGGTCAGGGTCTGGTCCTTGGTGCTCAGCTTGCCGCTCTTGTCGTAGGCGAGGGTCTGCACGTTCTCGGTCAAGGTCTCCATGCTCTGACCCTTGTAGAGTGTCAGTACATTCTTATATTTAGGGGCGATGAAACCATCGTACGAGAGCTTGCCCTCAGCGAACTGAGGTTCGCGGTTCTCCAGGATGCTCATGATGTCGAAGCCCTGGTTGTCTGGCCACTCTGCACAATATACAATAGGACCACGTTCGATGCTGATGCAGCCGCGGTCTGCCTCTACCTTATTGTTGGCACGTACGGTGCGTGCCTCCATATCGAAGTGAACGCGAACCACATCGCCCTTCTTCCACTTGCGGTTGATGGTATAATAGCCATCCTCTGTCACCTTACCCTCTACTTTCTTGCCGTTTACGGTGATGGTATAGCCCAGTCGTTTGCCGTCGCTGTAGTAGTAAAGGTCTGATGGTACTGGCTGACCCTTTACCCAGCCCGGGATGCGGATTTTCATACCGAACTGACCTGCCTTGTTGTCATCCACCTTGATGGCGATGTCGCCGTTCCAAGGGTACTGTGTATCCTGACTCAGGGAAACCTTCTTGCCGGCTACTTTCAGAGAAGAAGAGTTGCTGAGGAAGAGGTTGACATATACATTCTTATCCTTTACAGCATATACATAGCCTGGGAGGGATGGCAGGAAACGGCAGATGTTGCTAGGGCAGCAGGCACAGCCGAACCAAGCCTGACGCTGGTGCTGACCCATGCTCTCCAATGGGTTAGGGTAGAAGAAACCGCCGCCGTCCATGCTCACACCACTGATGAGACCATTGTAGAGGGTACGCTCCAATACATCGTAATATTTGCTCTCGCCGTGGAGGAGGAAGAGACGGTAGTTGACATAAACATTGCCGATAGCTGCGCAGGTTTCGCAGTAGGCACTCATGTTAGGCAACTCGTAGTTCTTGCCGAAAGCCTCGCCGTTGTTGGTGGCTCCGATTCCTCCGGTGATGTAGAGCTTCTTGCTTACGATGTTGTCCCAGATGCGGTCGATGGCGTGGATATAGGCAGTATCTCCGGTAAGGGCAGCTACATCTGCCATACCAGCATACATATAGGTAGCACGTACGGCATGACCTACAGCCTCGTCCTGCTCCAATACCGGTTTGTGGCTCTGAGAATATTCCTGTTTGATAGATGTCTTGCCACGATAGTCGAGGAAGAACTTTGCCTCTTCGAGATATTTCTTGTTGCCTGTAGCGAGATAGAGCTTGCAGAGTGCCATTTCGGCAATCTGATGTCCCGGTACCACGCAAGCCTGTCCTGGGTTAGGACCTACCTCCTTAACCACGCAGTCGGCATAGCGGATAGCGATATCGAGGAACTTGCGGCTACCTGTAGCCTGCCAGTGAGCCACGGCACCCTCCACCATGTGACCGAGGTTGTAGAGCTCATGGCTCAAGTCTTCCTCCATGCTCCAGCGCTTGTCGCCTGCCCAGAAGTGAGGATGCTTCGTGTTCTGTGTACGGGCGGTATAGAGATATCCGTCAGCCTCCTGAGCCGGAGCGATAATGTCGAGCACACTGTCGATATAAGCCTTTAGCTTCTGGTCTGGATAAGTCTGGAGCACGTAGCTGGCACCTTCGATAGTCTTGTATGGGTCGGTATCGTCGAAGCTGTAAGGCATCAACTTGCCCACATCGTAACTATCGCTAGGATGTGCAGCGCGCTCAAAGTTCTTGTATCTGCCCTCTGATTCGCACTTGCTGAAAGCCAACGGGATGGTTACCTTGCGAGAGGTCTCGATACGCTGTCCCCAGAACGTATTGTTCCAAACCTTTACTGATGTGAAAGGCACCGGTGTGATAGGATAACCACCCGAGCTCTTGTTCACCTTCTGTGCCGAAGCTGGCATCAATGCCAATGCCGCCAAGGCTGATGTCATCAAAATCTTTTTCATGTATTGCTAGTTTATTTTGTTTGTTTCTTGTAAGGGATGTATTCATCCCAGAGTTTCAATGAGTGCAGATAACCCGAGAAAGGCCATGCCTCTTCGGCATTCTTACCCAGAAGCATAAACTGCGATGGCTTGACGAGGAGCTGGATATCCTTCTGGCTGATGAGCTTGTCGTTGATGTAGATGCTCTCGATTCTGCCATCGAAGCAGACATATACGTGCTGCCACTTGCCTTCCAGGGTCTTCATCTCCTTGTAGCCGGCATCCTCATACCATCCATAGTGATTCATCACACCGCAGCGTGGTTCGGTGCCGTTTACCAGCATCAGCTTTTCCAGTTCATCGTGAGATGAGGTGAAATCGGCTACGCATTCATTCTCGGCAATCTCCGGATTCAGAATCCATGCCTCGATGGTATATGGAGCGTTGTCGCGGATAGTGGCTGGGAGCATGAAGTTGCTTCTGTAACTCTCCTTGCCGGTAAAGGTGAATACCTTTTTGCCCTCTATGGTCTTGATGATGGCTGCTGTATCGTGCTGCGTCTCAAACTCGCCCTTGAGGTGAACATTCAGCGGGCTTCCGTTCTTGATGTAAGGTACGGTATCGCCCTCGTTGTAGTAGTCAGCACTGATATCTACCACCAGTCCCTGACTGTTTTTGTCGGCTACTGCCTCACGTACGATGTTGCTCTGGGCATCGAAAGCCTTTTCTGCCGCCTCCTGTTCCCAGTTATAATAACGGAGATTGGTGAGGGTAAATTGCTTTTCGCCTGCACTAATTTCCAGTTTTCCTTCAGAAAGATTCAGTCGAGGATCGTTTTCATCTATCTGATGCCAGCTTCCATTGTCGAAAGCTTGGGCGGTGAGGGTATGCTTGCGTGTCTTGCCGAGCTGCGGATGAGTCATCACCAGCTGGGCACCTGGTTGCAGGGTGATGGCATCTTTGCCAGCCATGCGCACTCTGAGGGCGGTGCCCTGAAGGAGCGAGAACTTGCCGGCAAGCATTCCCTCGTTGTTATGCCAGGTTGTACCATCGAAATCGGCTGCTGTCAGGCCTAGCCACTGCTGTGGGGCTGAATCTTCTACGGAACCGTAAACCTTGATGTTCCAGATGGCGCCACCGAAACCATTCTTCTGTCCGCCGGTATAGGTGAGACGGATGTACTGCGCCTTGGCATTTCCGAAATCTACCATCGGCGAACCAGCCAGACGGTTCTGTCGCTTGTCGGAGAAGGTCTGCCAGTGCTTGCCATCATTCGATGTCTCGATGAGATACTGATAGAACTGTGTTCCGTATTCAAACTGAGTCCAGATGCTCTTGATGCTCTGCTTCTTGCCCAGGTCGAGCTGGATCCAAGCCGGTCCGGTGGTGCGAGGGCGCCAGAGTGTGCCGTTGTTGTCATCTACCGCATATTCCGGACGGAAATCGTTGTCGTAATAAGAGGAAGCTGTAACCTTGGCGCCGAATGCGAGGTTCTTTGCTACCTTCATCTCCGGTTTTAGATCGAGACCTTCGTGGGTTGGAATGACCTCCTTGATGGTACCGTCTGCATTGAATTCGAGTTTATCGATTGCCACCTGACGATGGAATCCACGGTTGGAATGCGGATTGTCGTGGCGATGATATACGATGTAGTAGTTGTCGCCTTCCTGCAGCACGCTGTTGTGTCCCGGACCGTGAACGCTTCCGTCGGCATTGGTCTTGAGGATAGTGCCGTGGTAGGTGTAAGGACCGAGCGGACTCTTGGCTGTGGCGTAATCTACGCGGTAGCTGGCATCCTCGCAATGCTCGCAGGAGTAGAGGAAGTAGTAGATGCCGTTGCGCTTGAAGACGAATGGAGCTTCGAAGAAGTGAGTAACCTCGGTGTTCGGGATGAGCTTGGTTTCGCTGAACGATTTCATGTCAGAATTCAGCTTACCTGCTCCGCAACCGAAGCCCTTGTAGATGCCCCAGGTGCCCCAATACATATAGACCGAACCATCATCATCTCGGAAGGTCTGACCATCGAGGGTGATGGCATTCTTTACGAATCTATCTGGTACGAGCACGGCTTCGCTCTCGCCCAGCACATTTTTCCAAGGACCGCGAGGTGTATCGCCCACACCTAGATGAAGCTTGCAAGGCTGGCAGTAGAGGTAGTAATACTTGCCGTCGGCTTCGTTCTTCATCACGTCCGGTGCCCAGATCCAGTGGCTGTCTGGCCAGTTCATCGGCATCAGGGTCCAGTTCTTGAAATCCTTGCTGCACCAGAGCTGTGCCGGTCCGAAACCGGCTCCGCTACCATCGGTAGTAGCATATATATAATAGGTGTCACCAAACTTCTTGATGGTTGGGTCGGCAAAATAACCAGGCAGGATAGGGTTGCCGGCTCCCGGAGTGTTGTAAGCAGCTTTCTGGGCAGCACCTGTCTCAGGTGCTGCCGCAGCTGCAGTTACGAATAGTGTTACAATTATATTTTTACTAACCATATGAACTTCTTTTCTAAATATTTATTTCTTAATGAGTTTAATGACGAATCCTCCGCCAGAAGCAAGATGAATCTTCATTTCCGATTTCTGATTGATAATGGAGTCCTCTATCTTGTAATCCTCGGCATCGTGGTTGGCATTGATGCCATCCTTCAATACGATTGCTTCGTAATCTCCATCCGCGAGGAAATCAAACTTCAGGGTGAGCGTGCGCTCATCCCAGTTGCTCTGACCGCCAATATACCAGTCGTTGCCCTTCTTTCTGGCGGTAACGATATACTTTCCGATTTCGCCCTGTGGCACGATGGTCTTGTCGAAGACTACAGGCAATGAAGCGATGTATCGGGTGTATGGCTCATCCGCCTCGTAGTTGGTAGGAGTGTCGGCGAGCATCGTAAACGGACTGTCCTGTACGATGTAGCAGGCAGCCTGGTGGCATCGGGTACCCATCGAAATCGGTTTGGTGTAGATTGCCTTCCAGTTGTCGCGGGTTCCGTTTCTCATCGCTCCCGGTGTGAAATCCACCTGTCCTGCCATCATTCGGATGTATGGGAAGGTGACATCGTAGAGCGGCATATCATTCTTAGCTTCCGTCCAGCGGCACTCTTCCATACCGAAGACACTCTCGTAGTTGAGGATGTTAGGATAGGTGCGGTTCAGGCCGTGTGGCTTGTAGATGCCGTGCAGGTCGAGGATGAGATGATGCTTGGCTGTGCAGGCAGCCAGACGTTCCACCATTTCGATGGCGGTCTGGTCGTCGCGGTCCATGAAATCCACCTTGAATCCCTTGATGCCCATATCAGCATAGGTCTTACAGATGGTTTCCAGGTTCTCGTCCATCACGTTGAAGACTGCCCAGAGCACGATATCCACGCCCTTGCTCTTACCATATTCTATGAGCTTAGGCAACTGGATATCGTCTATTGGTTTCAGAATGCTTCCCTCTTTCGAGTTGTACCATCCTTCATCAAGGACGATGTATTCCAAACCGTGATTATGAGCAAAATCTATGTAATATTTGTAAGTATCGAAATTGATGCCTGCCTTGAAATCCACACCTTTCAGATTCCAGTCGTTCCACCAGTCCCAGGCCACCTTGCCCGGTTTGATCCAGGAAGTATCGCCTATTTTGTTGGGAGCAGCCAGGGCGTACACCAGATTGTTGGTTGGCATCTGGGTATCGTGCTCTGTGATGGCGAAGATGCGCCAAGGATAATTACGTTTTCCGGTGCTAGTTGCGATGTAATCGCAGGTGCTCTTTACGTGGCTCATGTGTCGCCAAGGGTAGTAAGCCATCTCCTTAGGGTAGGGAGCGAAGGCGGCTCTCAGAATTCCCTTCTCTTTATCCTGTTCGCTGCTGTTAGCCTTCAGCCACATGCCCGGATACTTCTCCAGGTCGCTCTCCAGGATAGTGACTTTCGCCTTTCCGCAATCTATGGTTGCCGGGAGAAAAGCCAAATCCTGCTTAGCGGTATCGAGCCGTGTTTCGTGATAGATATTCTGGAAAGCCATGGCAAAAGGCTTTTCTGGAGTCGTAGTGTATGGCAACCATGCCTTCTTGTCCTTGCCAAACTGGTAGGCGGCGGTTTCATTCAGTATGATGGTCTTGCCTTTTCGCTGGGTATAGAATCGGTAAGCCACTCCCTCATCGTAAGCTCTCAGGATGATGCCGAAACCATTCTTCAGTTTCAGATTCAGTTCCTGATATGCTGTTTCAAAGTTTTGCTGACGATAGAATGGCGCATGGATGGTTTCCTTATGGTTGCTAAGCTTGTGGCTTGCTACTTTCGGATTCTTACCCATGTCCGTTCCATCGTTCAGCGTTACACCTATTGAAGACTCCTGTAAAAGAATGGAGCCATTGTATTTAAATTGAAGAGAGAGAGACTTGTTGGTGTTGAGTTCTGCTACGATTTTACCATCTGGTGATTTCACCAGATAGTTCTCTGCCGATACTGTTGCCCCTATATATAATAAGGTGGCGATGAAGAATAGTTTCTTTACCATAACTTTCTAGGTTTATTGTTGTTTTGTCCGTTTTGTTGTTCGCTTGGTGGCAATGCCTGTATTACCGGATTACCACAAGTTTTTATTTCTGTTGCAAATTTACGAATAGAATTGTTTATGTAATGCAAAGAAAGTCCAAAATGATGAAAATATCGTATCACAAGTGTCCTGTTAGACGATAATTGTATCTTTATATACGATATTTTTAGGACTTCGTTGATTTTTTCTGTTATTTTGCAGCCAGAAAAATAAACGAAACAATAATAAACCTAGAAGATATGGATTTAAAGCAGTTTACATTATTGATAGGTGTAGCCAGTTTGCCATCCATGGCAACAGCAGCCACTGTTTATCGCACCATCTCCAAGGTGTCTGTGGTAACAGTGGATTGTCCGGAGGGCACAGCTCCCCGACTTCCTAATCTCGTATGGGTAACCTACTCTGATGGTTATTCAGAGTATCGCCAGGTGCGCTGGGCTAACGCTCCGCTTGCTGATGAACAGGCTGAGGCTGATGCGCAGAAACATCCTGCCGGGAGCCAATATGAGATAGGTGGTTTTGTGATTGGTGATGAGACTACCGACAATGGTTATCCTGTCAAGGCACAAATCAAGGTGGTGGCTGAAGGCTATCAGACTCCAGGAAAGGAAGTGGCTCATACCTTCTCGCTCGCTGATGTGAGCATAGATGGTGACAACCGACTCACCCACAACCGTGATGAGGCACTCCGTGAGATCTGTTCCTGGGATGTTACCCAGCAGCTCTACAACTATCGCGATACCTACGGACTCAGTACCGAAGGGTATACCAAGAGTGATGGCTGGGATTCGCCAGACACCAAGCTCAAGGGTCATGGATCAGGCCACTATATGTCGGCAATCGCACAGGCATACGCCGTGGCAACTAATCCTGAACAGAAGGCAATCCTCCGCAAGAACATCACCCGAATGGTGAATGAGTTGCGAGAGTGTCAGGAGAAGACCTTCGTATATAATAAGGAACTGAAGCGCAACTGGGATGCTCGTGATTTCGCTCCTGAGGCAGAACTCAGAGAGATGAAGGGCACCTGGGCTGCTTTTGATGAGTATAAGAAGCACCCTGAACTTTATGGCTACGGCTATATCAACGCCATTCCGGCTCAGCATTGTGCTCTGATTGAAATGTATCGTGCCTACAACAACTCTGATTGGGTTTGGGCTCCTTATTACAGCGTACACAAGCAGCTTGCCGGTCTGATAGACATCGCTACCTACTTTGATGATAAGGAAATCTGCGACAAGGCACTCCTCATCGCCAAGGATATGGGACTCTGGGTATGGAACCGCATGCACTACCGCACTTACGTAAAGCAGGACGGCACCCAGGATGAACGCAGAGCCAAGCCGGGCAACCGCTACGAGATGTGGGACATGTACATAGCCGGTGAGGTGGGAGGTATGAGCGAATCGCTCTCCCGTCTTTCTGAGATGGTTTCCAATCCGGATGAAAAGGCAAAGCTCCTCGAGGCAGCCAACTGTTTCGACGCACCTAAGTTCTATGATCCGCTGAGCAAGAACATCGATGACATCCGCACCCGCCATGCCAACCAGCATATTCCGATGATTATCGGAGCGCTGCGCAGCTACAAAAGCAATCAGAAACCATACTATTACAATCTGGCTGAGAACTTCTGGAGACTGGTGCAGGGCAGATACATGTATGCGATGGGTGGTGTAGGAAATGGAGAGATGTTCCGCCAGCCATATACCCAGATTCTGAGTATGGCAACCAATGGACTGCAGGAAGGCGAATCGGAGGCTTATCCGGATATCAACGAAACCTGCTGCGCGTATAACCTCATCAAGTTGAGCAAGGATTTGAACTGTTATAACCCTGATAATGCGCAGTATCTCGACTATATCGAGCGCACGCTGTACAATCAGATTATCGGTTCCCTCAATCCGGACCAGTATCAGACCTGCTATCAGTATGCGGTAGGATTGAATGCCACCAAGCCGTTCGGCAACGAGACTCCTCAGAGCACCTGCTGCGGTGGTACAGGTTCTGAAAACCATACCAAGTACCAGCAGTCGGCTTATTTTGCCAACGATCATACCCTCTGGGTAGGTCTCTATATGCCAACCACCCTCCACTGGAAAGAGAAGGGCGTGACCATCAAGCAGGATTGCCTGTGGCCGGCACAGCATTCAGCCATCAAGATTACGGAAGGCGAGGGCGATTTTACCCTGAAACTCCGTGTACCATACTGGGCAACTCAAGGTTTCTCCATCAAGGTGAACGGCAAGGAAGTGACAAAGAGCTATCAGCCTAGCACCTATGTAGAAATGGAGCAGAAGCATTGGAAGGTGGGTGATGTCGTGGAAATCGACATGCCATTCAGCAAGCATATCGAATATGGTGCCGACAAGCTTTCGAGCGATGTGGCAAGTCTGGACGGTACTCCGCTGAAGACATCCTGGGTAGGAACCCTGATGTACGGACCATTGGTGATGGCGGGTACAGGCGCACAGACCTGGAACCAGGCTACGCTGAACATTGACTCCCGATTGAGTAATATCACTGTGGGCGAATCGAACGGCGTGACCACAGGTGCAGGAGCCAATCTCCTTACCCTGAAACTGGATGGCAAGGAATTCCAGCCTGATTATTACCGCAACGCCAACAGTACCCACTACTACCGCATCAATCTGACCGATGCCAAGAGCAAGAAGAGCAAGAAGGTGAAGATAGATTTCACCGAACTGAATTCTCTCCTGAATCTTTCCGCAGAGCGTAAGGCTGACCAGGAGAAGTGGAATGCCCTCTCTCAGAAGATTCCGGAGTATGCTCCATGGGCACCGTTCGGCTATGAGCGCATGCAAAAGGTGATGGCTCAGGCACAGGAACTGGTGGCAAAGGGCAAGAAGAAGGTAACCCAGGACGAACTGGAAGGCACAACTGCCATCCTGAACCGTGCCATCAACACGATGCGCCCTGGCAATCTTGCAGAGATGGAAGACCTCCGAGAACTTTCCGGTCTGCTTCGCCGTGCCGGCTGGCCTGATGACAACACCAGCGATGAACTCAAGGAAGCTATCAGTTATGGCAGAATGGTTCAGAAATACGTAACCGACGGAAGTGGAACCCACGACATGATTCATGCCGCTGTGGGAAAACTGAAGAAGGCGATGAAACAATAAAAAAGATATAGAAACAACAAAACAATAAAACATTAAAGACAACAAAGACATCATTTAGAATAAACAACATTTAAGAGTAACAAAATCGGCTTAAAAGACGAAAATATCGTCTAAATCGCCAGATTTGGACGATATTTTCACTTTTTTAGACGATAATGTAGCATAATATGCAAAATATTGTGTTACTTTGCAATCGAAATTTAAACAATAATAAACCTAACAAAAAATAGCAAATGAGACAGACACAAAAAATCTCAGGCTTTGTACATAGTCAAGCTTATGTAAAAGCCATCGCGTGTTTGGTCCTTGCATGTGGGGGGGCATTACCTACTCTAGCAGCAAGTGAGACCTTATCAAACCCTAAGGTAGAGGAAGCTCAGCAGAGTGAAATTACCGTAAAGGGTACAGTTGTTGACGATGCCGGTGAGCCAGTCATCGGAGCTACCATTATGGAAAAAGGAACCCGTAATGGTACGGTTACTGATATTGATGGTAACTATGTTATTAAGGTAAAGCGTAATGCTCAGTTGACTATTTCGTACTTGGGATATGCTACTCAGGTAGTTCCTGCCGGAACTTCAAAAGTGATTTTGAAATCTAACGATACCAAACTGAATGAAGTGGTGGTCGTAGGTTTCGGTACCCAGAAAAAGGTAAACCTTACGGGTGCGGTGACCGCTGTTTCGGGTGAGGAATTGGATAGCCGTCCTGTAAGTAATGCAACCCAGGCTCTGCAGGGTATGGTGGCTGGTTTGCAGATTACCCAGGCTGCAGGTAGTTTGGATGATACTCCAAGCTTGAATGTACGTGGAACAACTACAATCGGACAGGGTTCCAGCGGAAGTCCGTTGGTCTTGATCGATGGTATGGAGGGTGATATCAATACCATCAATCCTCAGGATATTGCCAGCGTATCAGTATTGAAGGATGCAGCTGCATCATCTATTTATGGTTCCCGTGCACCTTTCGGTGTCATATTGATTACTACAAAGACGGGTGGCAAGCGTGACAAGGTAAGTGTAAACTACAACAATAATTTCCGCTTCAGTACCCCAATTCGTATGAAGCATAGTATGAATTCTGTCGATTTTGCTTGTATGCAGAATGATGCGAATACGAACATTGGTGGTGGTCAGCTTTTTACACCAGACCATGTTCAGCGTATGAAGGATTGGATAGAGGGCGAATATGTTAATGCTGGTACCCGTAAGGATAAAAATGGCAATTTGATTTATTCTTTGGATGCGGATGCTAATGGCTATTGGTTGAGTGGATTTACCGATGGTTATGCCTCTACCGATTTCTATGATGCAATATACAAAAAGCATACATTCTCTCAGGAGCACAATGTAAGTGCAACTGGTGGTGATGACAAACTCAACTACTATGCTTCATTTGGCTATTTAGGTCAGGATGGTTTGATCAAGGTTGCTGATGAAGGTAGTAGCCGATATACTGCTACTGCCAAGATTTCTTCACAGTGGACGAATTGGATGAAGTTTAACTACTCTCTCCGTTTTGTTCGCAAGGATTATCATCGTCCTCAGTCTTTGGGTCAGGGTGTTTATGAATATCTTGGTGGACAGTGGCCATGTGTTCCTTTGTATGATAGAAATGGTAATCTCTATAATGAGATGGTAAATACCATGACTAATGGTGGTACGTATCGTTATCAGAATGATGAGTATAATCATCAAGTAGGTTTGGACATTGAACCAATCAAGAATTGGGTTACCCATGCTATCTTCAACTATCGTACATCCCATAATGAGAGTCATACAGATATGCAGCATACTTATCTGTATAATCTGAATGGTGAGGCTTACGACCAGAATAATTTTACCTATGTAGGTGAAGATTACTATAAGGAAAATTATACAAATTTCCAACTCTATTCTGAGTATTCGTTCAATTTGCAGAAGAAGCATAACTTCCATATTATGGCTGGTTTCCAGTCTGAGGATGAGCGTATGAAGTACAAATATGCAGATAGAGCTGGTCTCATCGTTGGTAATAAGCCTCAAATTGATGGTACAACTGGTATTGATGCTTATGGTAATCCTGTGGATCCATCTGTGTCTGGCAACATGAGCCGTTGGACAACTTGTGGTTTCTTTGGTCGTTTGAATTATGATTATCAGGGCAAGTATCTCTTTGAGGTTAATGGTCGATATGATGGTTCTTCAAGATTCCGCCCGGGAAATCAGTGGAAGTTCTTCCCATCAGTATCTGCAGGTTGGAATATTGCACAAGAGAACTTCATGCAGCCAATCAATGATTGGATTGGTCAGTTGAAACTTCGTGTATCTTATGGTAACTTGGGTAACCAGAATGTTGGTACTTACCAGACTTATCAGACGATTGGTGTATATGCCAACAATGGTACATGGCTGCAGGATGGTTTGAAACCGATGACAGCTTGGGCACCAGGCCTGGTTTCTCAGAATTTGACATGGGAAACCATCCAGAGTTTTAATGTCGGTCTTGACTTTGCATTTTTGAAGGATCGCTTGCATGGATCATTTGACTGGTATGTGCGTAAGACAAAAAATATGATAGGTAATGCCCCTGAGCTTCCAAGCATCTTGGGTACAGCTGTACCTGTTACTAACAATACCGACTTGCGCACCAATGGTTGGGAGTTGACTATCGGTTGGAACGACCGCTTGTCTAATGGTTTGCAGTATGGAATCAACTTCAATCTCTCTGATGCCTATGCTACTATCACAAGGTATCCTAATAACCCTTCTCATTCATTGGGTAACTATATTGAGGGACAGCGTATTGGTGATATCTACGGTTATGAGACCATCGGTATAGCTAAGAGCCAAGAAGAGATGGATGCTCATATAGCAAAGGTTGATCAGAGTACTATTGACAATAACAAGTGGGGTGCTGGTGATATCATGTATCGTGACCTCAATAATGATGGTAAGATTTCCCCGGGTGCCAATACGTTGGAAGATCATGGAGATCTTAAGAAGATAGGTAATTCCACACCACGTTATCTCTTCGGTATCGACTTGAATGCTGCTTGGAAAGGCTTCGATGTACGTTGTTTCTTCCAGGGTGTCATGAAGCGTGAATATTGGGCTAGTACACGTTACTTCTTTGGTACTTTCGAATATGGTCGTTGGTATCAGGTCTGCCTGGATGGTTTGCAAGACTATTATCGTGACGAGAACTCTTGGTCTGTTGTCAATGGCTTCCAGGAGCCAAACAAGGACGCTTACTTGCCACGTGCAGCCTATAGCGCCAAGAATGAACAGGTTCAGACAAAGTATCTGCAGGATGCTTCTTACATTCGTTTGAAGAACCTTCAGATTGGTTATACCTTGCCACAGGATTTGACACGTAAGATTTCTATTGAGAAACTTCGTGTTTACTTCTCGGGTGAGAATCTCTGGACAGGAACATCTCTCCGCAAGCAGTATGACCCAGAGACCATCGGTACATGGTATGGTAATGGATATCCATTGAATACAACCTTCTCTTTTGGTTTAAGTTTAACATTATAAATATTAGAATGATATGAAATTCAATATATCTTTAAAGGTACTTCCTTTGTTGGCATGCGGTATGTTGATGGCTTCTTGTAATGATTTCCTGAAGCAAGAGCCTCTTACAGATATTACTCCTACCGACTATTACAAGGATGCTACTCAGCTTCAAGCTGTAGCTAATGCATTCTATCAGACTGTATTGCCATATCATAGTGGTGCAGGCTATGGTACATTCGCATACGATAATGGTACAGATAATCAGACTGGTTCTGATGGCGATTCTAAGTATAAGAAAGGTAGTTGGAAGACTAGTAACGACAACTCTTCATGGAGCTGGAACAATATTCGTGATATCAACTATCAGTTGAATATAGCACAGTCTAACTATGAGAATGGATTGATTGCGGGTAATGAAAATAAGATTCGTCAATATATCGGCGAGTTACACTTCTTCCGTGCCTATGCTTATTTCAGTTTTTACAAGAGTTTCGGTGACTTACCTATTGTGACAGAGGCCATGCCTGAAAATGAGGCTATCCTTGTAGCAGCTAATAAGCGTAGTCCTCGCAACGAGGTTGCTCGTTTCATTCTTGCCGATCTGGATTCTGCTGTAACCTATATGGAGCCTGATGGTTGGGAAGCAACCACACGTATCTCTCCTGCAGTTGCTCATCTGTTTGCATCACGTGTAGCCTTGTTTGAGGGTTCTTGGTTGACCAACTTCGCTGGTACTCCGTTCGTTCCTAATGGTGAGGGATGGCCAGGAAAGGCAAAAGACTATAATGCAAATTATCAGTATCCTACAGGTAGCGTTGAGGCTGAAGCTAAGTACTTCTTCCAGAAGGCGGTTGATGAGGCTGCCATTGTAGGTGATGCTTATGTAGGCAAATTGGATAAGAATACAGGTATCGTACCTCAGTCTTTATCTGATACCAATCCTTATTTCTATAAGTTTGGTAATACCGACATGTCTGCCTATCCTGAGGTTCTTCTCTGGAAGGCCTATAATAAGGGTAAAGGTGTGACTGATAACATTGAGGTAGCTGTAAACCGTGGTAATACCTATACTGGTTTTACCCGTGGTATGATTGATGCCTTTCTGATGAAGGATGGTAAGCCTACTTATGCACACCATGATGGATATGTTTATGAAGATACAACGACTCATGCAGTAGTTCGCAATCGTGACCCACGTTTGTTTATCTTCTTGAAGCGTCCTGGTCAGAAGAACGTTCTTCAGGGTGAGGATAATAATATTGCTGCTGAGCAGGTTCGTCCAATAGAGCCAGTTCCTCAAGTGTTTACTCGCTCATTTGACGTAACTTATACTACTGGTTATGCTATTCGAAAGGGTGGTACGTTTAATCAGAACTTGGCCGAAAACCAGGCTGGTTATACTGCATCTATCACCTTCCGTGCCACAGAGGCTTTGCTCAACTATATTGAAGCTCAATATATGCTCGACCACAATTTAAATGCGAAGAGCATTTCATATTGGAAGGCTATCCGTGAGGCTGCTGGCTTTACTGGTGAGGCTGCTGACCCTCAGACAACTATTGCTGCCACAGATATGGCACAGGAGTTAAAGGGTTATACCGATGGTTCTGGTACACAATATGATTGGGGCGCATTTTCTGCTGGCAAGGCATTGACTGATCCTACTTTGTATAGTATTCGTCGTGAGCGTCGTACTGAGTTGATGGCTGAAGGTCTTCGTTGGATGGATTTGATTCGCTGGCGTTCACTTGATCAGTTGATGAAACAGCCTTATCAGCTTGAGGGCTTCCATCTTTGGAATACTCCAATGGAAAAATGGTATACAGAAGACCAGTTGGTTGATGATGGTTCTGTTACTGCTACAGTATCTTCTCGTAAGTTAACTGAGTATTTCCGTCCATACCAGATTGTTTCTACCAATAAGCTTTACAAGGGTATGACCTGGTCTATGGCTCAGTACCTACAGCCAATGCCTTTGCGTCAGTTTATGCTTACTGCTCCTGACCATAAGACCTATGCAGACTCTCCATTGTACCAGAATCCATACTGGCCTATGGAACCAGATGAAGCTGCAGAGCAGTAATGCGATTCCTTTGAAATAACGAATAATTCGCCCAATAGCAAAACATATAAGCTATTGGGCGATTTTTTTCCAGCTCTTTTGATTTCTGTATCTAATCAAAATCAACTTAAAACATAAATCATGAAACAAATTAAACTGAAAACGGGGATAGTGACAGTATTGTCAATGTTCTTTTTATTATCATTCTGTAGTTGCAGTTCCGGTAATGATTCCATGGAAACTGATACTCCTGTAAATCCCAAACCATCGGATGTGAAGCTGATGAATAAATCAAAGATAGCCAACTATGGTAAGTACTATTGTCCTGGTACATGGAATGAAGGATTTGAAAAGGGACCTGACTACATGCTCCGCAGCGATGCCAGATGGTCGTGGTGGAGAATGAAGCAGAGTGAGCACTTCTTTGTGTTCTGGGAGCCTGGCTTTGGAGATAATCCTAATGCGGAATCTGTACCGGAGGCTTTGCGTGTGGATATTGATGACTTGTTGCAGAAGGCTGAGCAGTTCTATAAGACCAATGTTGAGAAACTCGGTATGGCAACTGTCGGACAGGGAAAATCGGTCCTTGACAATCATAAGATGCAGATTTATCTCCTTTATCAGACAGAATGGCTTGCTACTGGTTCTGGCTATGATGACAAGATAGGTGCCCTTTGGGTAAATCCATCTACCTGCAAGCCGGTTGGTTCAACCATCGGTCATGAGATAGGGCACTCTTTCCAATATCAGGTTTCTGCCGACAAGCTCTTCACGGGTGAGGCTACGCCAATAGATAAGGCTGATGGTTCTCAGTTGGTGCCTGCAGGTTTCCGTTATGGCTTTGGTGAAAATGGTGCTGGCGGTTGTGCTTATTGGGAGCAATGTGCTCAGTGGCAGTCGTTCCAGGATTATCCTAACGAGTGTTTCGACCAGGATGCTCATTATGCTGTTTGGCTCAAGAATCATCATCGCCACTTCAACCATGAGTTTATGCGTTACGCAAGCTACTGGTTCCAGTATTGGTTTACTGAAAAACATGGCATCGACTCATACGCCCGTATCTGGAAAGAGAGCAAATATCCAGAGGATCCGCTCCAGACTTATATGCGCATCTATTGCAACAATAGTCTTGATGCACTCTACAAGGATTTGTATGCGTATAGTGCTCATTGTGCTGACTATGATTTCAAGGCCGTGCATCAGTATAAGAAGGAGGCTGCCATCAACTATTCTACCAAACTGTATAAGAACGATGGCTATTATCAGGTGGCTTATACTAACTGCCCAGGTACAACAGGTTTCAATCTCATCCCGCTGAATGTTCCTGCTTCGGGCAAGGTAAGTGCAACGCTTGAGGGGTTGGCTCCTGGCTCTGCTTTGGCAGCTGCTGATCCGGGTACTGTGGTAGATGGAGATGGTAATGCCAAGAGTACTGTGACCAAGTATAATTCACAGAGCAATACTCAACAGAATTATCGTTATGGTTTTGTGGCAATCACCAAGGATGGCAAGTCGCATTATGGCGAGATGCATACAGGCAAGAAAGGCACAGCAACCTACGAAGTTCCTGCCAATACTGAGCGATTGTACCTCTGTGTGCTGGCTGCTCCTGATAAGTATAATCGCAATGCCTGGGATGATGATGAGACCAATGATGAGCAATGGCCTTATCGTGTGAAGTTCTCGGGTACAGACTTGCTTGGCAACGTGACGATACCTGAAGGCGACCCTACTGATTTGGAGACTTCACTTGAGGTAAGTCTTGACGCAAGCAGCGAAAGCTATCCTCTGCATACCTTCAATCTCTTGAATAATGGTGTCATGGAGAAGATAGCCAAGGCATTCAAACTTCAGCCTTCAGAGATAGCTGGTACGACGTTGGATGCTGGAACAGTTAAGGCTGATGGATTCTCTGGTCCTGCCGATGGCAAGGTGGCTGTGGGCTTGACCAATCCTGATGGCAAGGTGTCGTATGCTTACTCTGCCAATGGCATTGGTTTCTGGATTGCAGCCGATGGCACAGCCAGTTCTTGGGGCGATGCTCCTATCTACTATGAGTATGATGCCGGTGGATATGGCTTGACCGTAGGGCATAATCCTGGTCACTCCGAAAAGGGCAAGACTTATATCATCAAACCAACGATGGTATATAATAAAGGTGGCAAGCTCCATAAGGCTGTTATTACCATCAAAATGAAATTCGCATAGTTAATATAGTTAGTTCCGTTGCTGACGTAAAACTGTTGTTTTGCGGAATGCAACGGAACTTTTTTCTTTCTCTACTTATATTGATAACACTCTCGTTTCTCCTTTTAATACGTACATATCCGAAGCGTAAGGTGTGTTGTCTTAATACTCTATAATTCATAGTTTAAACAGTCATACATCCACGTTTATTTGGTTTGAACATCTTGATTTGTGAGGTTGCTGCCATATGCCGGCAGCAATCACATACATCTAATTCTTTAAGGTGATAGATAGGTCTTCTCTCATTATATCAGCTATGTGTTTTAGCCTTTTAAGAATACTAAAGAAAGTATCCTTTCATCAAAATAATAAAGAAATACGATATTTATATCATTTTAGACGATATTGCGAGCGTTTTTGCAAGATTATCAGTACTTTTGTGGCGAAATATCAATAACGAAAATAATAAATAACGCAAAAATCATAACCGAAATGAAACGAATCTTTTTATCGCTGATACTCACAGCGGCAACCTTGCCTTGGGCTACTGCAGTCCTGGCACAGCAGGACCCATCTGAGGCTCCTGCCACCAGACCCGTAAATCCTGTTTCTGCACCACAGAAACTCATCTTCGTACCGGACTCTCTGAAACCCTATGATTTCAACAAGGATAATGAGAGATGGTGCTGGCGACATAGTGCACAGACCCAGAATATCGTGTATTTCTGGGAAAATCCATTCGGAGACAATCCGCAGAATCCTCCTTCGCTCGAAGGTAAACCGATGAAATTCGACCTGGGCAATCTGCAGACTCAGGTAGAACGGTTCTACCGTTTCTTCCGCGATACCCTGAAGTTTTCTCTGCCGGGAAGTATCTGCGACAAGTATAAGATGATGGTGATGGTGAACTATTCGCTGGAAGGAACTGCTTACGGCGGAACTTACGATGACTTTATCGGCGCGCTCTGGGTAACCCCTAACCGTATTCAAGATAAGAAACTCAACTGTCTGGCTCATGAGTTGGGACATAGTTTCCAGCTTCAAATCATGGCAGACAAAACGGGCGAAGCCTGGGGTGGTAGCGGTTTCTTCGAGATGACATCCCAATGGATGCTCTGGAGAGTGAATCCAGAGTGGATAACAGATGAGAAGTATCATTTCGATGCCTTCAGACAGCTTACCCATAAGGGTTATCTGCATCTGGACAACATCTATCATTCGCCATACGTGATAGAATGGTGGGCTGAGAAGCATGGATTGGAAAGCATCGCCCAGCTCTATCGTGAGGGAAAAGTAGGAGAGGACCCGGTTGTTACTTACAAGCGGAAGTATAAGATGACTCAGAAGCAGTTTAATGATGAGATGTTCGACTGCTACCGTCATCTCGTGAACTTCGATTTCGGTTATGCGCGTAAGGAGACCCGTCCTTATGCTTGCACCTTTGATACCAGGATGCTGAAGCAGAAGAATGGTTATCTCCGTCCGGATACAGCTTCGGTTCCTGAGAACTATGGGTTCAATGCCATCAAGTTGGAAATCCCGAAGGCTAGCAAGAAGGTTACAGTAGATTTCAGAGCCCTCGATGCTGAGGGTAAGGTGTTCAAGGCATCCAAGGACAAGATGGCACGAACCATCGGTTACCGTTATGGTTTGGTGGGAGTAACTGCCGATACCGATGAATGCATCTACAGTCAGATGGGCGAAGCGATGAACGGAAAGGTTTCGTTTCAGGCTCCAAAGTCCCAGCCTCTCAAGGCGCTCTATCTCGTGGTGATGGGAGCTCCTTCGAATCATTCGCTCGATCCATCTTCCCGCCGTTTCCCTTATGAGGTAAGAGTGAAGTAGGATTCAAGTAAGAATCATCTGCATAAAATAAAAAATATCATCGCTTATGAAGAATAAAACTTTATTATCGGCATCCCTCGCCTTGATGATGGCGATGCCGGCAGCTACAGCTTCAGCACAGGGCACATTAGAAGATTACAACAGAGCCTATGCGCTGCGTCATCAGTTTTCAGCCGACTCCGTGTTCCATTGGGCACGCTCATCGGCTTGGTGCGACTCCACCCATGTATTGCATTATCAGATTTCTACTCCTCAGGGCAAGAAGTTTGTTTCCTATGATGCCGACAAGGATGAGATGAAGACCTATGATTCGCAGGAAGCGATGGAGAAGGCGCTGGGCATCAAGCCTCGTCCTGCCAACAAAGCTCAGTTTGGCAGACGCCATGAGCGCCATTGGATGGAGGTAGATGAGGAGAAGGAGGCTTATCCGGTACTTTCGCCCGACGGCAAGATGGAAGCCTACATCGAAGGTTACAACGTGGTGGTTCATGAGGCAGGAAAACCTTATACCGAAGCCAAGCGAATCCTTACTCAAGATGGTACCATCGGCTGCTATTACAGCAACCGCATCCAATGGAGTCCAGACGGCAAGCACATCTTCGTATGCAAGCGTGTTCCGGTAGAGAAACGCTATGCCTACTACGTAGAATCTTCGCCTGCCGACCAGCTGCAGCCTATCCTCCACAAGCAGGAGTATGCCAAGCCGGGCGATGCCCTGCCACAGCACTATCCGGTCATCATCGATGTGGCTACCGGAAAGAAGGTGGAGGCTGACAAGCATCAGATAGAAAACCAGTATGAACTGGAGTGGATGCAATGGACACCAGACAGCAAGGAGGTGACGATGGAGTACAACCAGCGTGGGCATCATCTCTATCAGATGCTGGCGATGAATGCCGAAACCGGCAAGCTTCGTACCGTGGTAGAGGAGCGTGCCAATACCTTTGTGAACTATGGTCGTCTGTGGCGTCAGTTTATCAAGGATGGCAAGCAACTGCTCTGGATGAGCGAGCGCGACAACTGGAATCATCTCTATCTCTACGATGTGCAGAAGTCGAAGGTTATCCGACAGATTACAAAGGGCGAATGGTTTGTTCGCGGCATCCAGCGTGTGGATGAAGAGAAGGGAGAAATCTATTTCTCGGCTAGTGGCGTGAACAAGAATGAGGACCCATATCTGGTACATTATTATAAAATAGGTATCGACGGCAAGAATATGGTGGCGCTCACTCCTGAAGAGGGAAATCATAGTGCGCAATATACCTATGATTACCGTTATCTCCTGGATACCTATTCTAAGGTGGATGCCGCTCCTGTTACCGTGCTCAGAGATGCGCAGACCGGCAAGCTCGTCAAGCCCCTGGAGACGGCTGATATTGCAACGCTGAAGAAGCACGGATGGGTTGCTCCTGAGGTATTTGTGGCTAAGGGGCGTGATGGCAAGACTGATATGTGGGGCATCATCCAGCGCCCGACCAATTTCGATCCGAACAAGAAATATCCGGTTATCGAGTATATCTATTCGGGTCCGGGCGATGCCTATACTCCGAAGAGTTTCATGCCATACAACTGGTACACCACTTCGCTTGCCGAACTCGGTTTCATCGTAGTCCAGCTCGATGCGATGGGAACTTCCTATCGCGGCAAGAAGTTTGAGGAGGTTTGCTACAAGAATCTGAAGGATGCCGGATTCCCAGACCGTGAGCTCTGGATCAAGGCTGCAGCCAAGAAGTATCCTTATATGGATGCTGATAATGTGGCAATCTATGGCTGTTCGGCAGGCGGACAGGAGAGTACCACAGCCGTATTGCTGCATGGCGATTTTTACAAGGCAGCCTATAGTGCCTGCGGCTGTCACGACAACCGGATGGATAAAATCTGGTGGAACGAGCAATGGATGAGCTGGCCTATCGATTCCAGCTACGTAGAGTGCAGCAACGTGGAGAACGCCCACAAGCTGGAGCGCCCGTTGATGCTGGTGGTAGGTGAGATAGATGACAACGTAGATCCATCGAGCACCTATCAGGTGGTGAATGCCCTGGAAAAGGCGAACAAGGATTTCGAACTCGTGGTGATTCCTGGAGCCCATCATACCATGGGCGAACTCTATGGCGAGCACAAGCGTTACGATTTCTTCGTGAAGAATCTGCTGGGTGTGAAACCGCCTAAATGGAGCGATGTAAAGAGCAAGTAATTCTGGTTTCAATCTGTTGATAGTGAAACTTCTCACTTGAATCATTATTTAAGTTTTGCCCTGAAGCAAACAGATAGTCTTACTATTAAAAAGTAGCTATTTGCTTGTTTCGGGGCTTTTTTTGTTCTTTTTGTTGTATTTCTCGTTATATTTTTGTAATTTTGCGGCATTAAATTATCTAACAACAGAAAATAAAGATCCATATAATGAGAAAGATATCTACTCTAGTGGTTTCTGTGCTCTGCATGATGATGCCTGTAGGGGCTGAGGCGCAGGTACCGACAGCCTTCGTCTCGAAAGGGGCTGCGGATATTCAGGCGCAGCCACATTCGGTAACGCAAACAAACTCGGGTGCACAATTGGCTGCTATCGACCCTATGGTGCGCTCTATCACGATGGATAATGGTTTGCCGAGTAATGCTGTGCGTAGCGTGGTTCAAGGTTCCAAGGGATACATGTGGTTTGGTACAGACAACGGATTGTGCCGTTTTGACGGATACGATGTCAAAACCTATTATAATCCCTTTACGACTGTAGACCAGTTTGTGAGCGCCCTTACTGCTTGCGAAGAAGGACTGCTGGTAGGTTGCAATAATGGAGCCTATCTGTTCTCTAATGCAACCGACCAATTCCAGAAACTGAGTGATAAGATTACGGCGCCTGTCCTTAATTTTTCGCTTGACGGCGATCAGAATGTTTGGATTTCTACTAGCGGACAGGGCGTGTTCAGATACAATCGGACTACTCACGAACTGCATCAGTATCCGATGAAGAATATTCAGGGTAAAGTGAAAAGTACGCTGGTTGATGCCAACAACCAGGTATGGATGCTCTGTAACCAGGGTGAAGCCAGCATCTATCATCTCAACAAGTCGACCGACCAGTTTGAAGCATTCCCTCTGAAGGGCGATGCAACCATGTTTCACGGCATGGCGATGCTGGCTACTCCCGATGGCAATGTTTATGTCGGAACCTGGGAAAACGGACTTTACAAGCTCAACGCCGATGGTAGTGCCGAACAGCTCATCAGCGGAACCTTGAGTAATGCTGTTCATCATATCCATCAGCTTTACTGCAACGACAACAAGTCTCTTCTCATAGCTAGCGATGATGGATTGGTGCAGTATGACATTCAGAACCGTATCTGGCACATGTTGTCGGAAGTCAACAATCCGAGCCGGAGTACGAGCGAGCGCTTTGTTTATGGTATTGCGGATGATAATGAAGGTGGCACTTGGGTATCTACTTACTATGGTGGCGTGAATTATCTTCCTTCTACGAGTTTTGAAGAGCGTTTCCATGCTTATTCTGCCCGTCTGGGCGGATTGCGCGGTAATGTGGTAGGAAGATTCTTCGAAGACCGTCAGCATCGCATCTGGATAGCTACGGATGATGCGGGACTCGACTGCTTTAATCCCCAGACCAACAGTTTTGTTTCTTATCCGGGCAAGGCGGCTATGGGCAAGTATAATGTTCATGCGCTCTTTGCTGATGAAAATGATCTGTGGGTAGGAACCTATGGCAATGGTGTCATCAGAATGAATATGGCTACCGGAGCGCAGCAGGTTTTCCTGACCGATGGAATGGCTTCGGGCGGTAATGCCTATTGTATTTATCGCGACCGGAAAAAACGGCTCTGGGCGGCTACGATGGATGGTGCCAACCTCTTCGATGAAGGACAGCAGAAGTTCTGCAAAATCAAGTCGTTCAAGTCGCTTACCATCGATATCAAGGAAGATCCTCAGGGTAATGTATGGTTTGCTACCCAGGGAGGCGGCTTGTGGCGCTTAGACAAGAATAATGCCTGGAAACAGTATAAATATGTAGAGAATGATTCTACTTCGCTGGTGAGTGATCAGGTAAACTGCCTGGTTATTGGCGAAAAGGGGCAGCTCTATGTCGCAACCGGCGAAGGACTTTGCGAATTTCTGCCTTCAAAAGGTATATTCCGCCGAATCTCCATCGATGCGCCAAGTCTGGATTTCACGAGTCTTGTCATTTCGCAGGGAGTAATGTGGATTTCTACCAGCAAGGGAATTGTGAAATATACGCCGGGTGAACCTGTCCAGCTGTTCAATAAATATGACGGACTCACTTGCGACCAGTTTATGCCAAACGCCGGACTCCTGGCTTCTGATGGCAGAATCTATTTCGGTTCTACAAGAGGTTTCAACTGCTTCTATCCATATCTCGTCAAGATCAACCAGGTAGCTCCTCCTGTAGCAATCACCTCGGTAGAACTCTTCGGTCAGCCGATAGAGGCGGGGAGCGACCAGTTGGAGAAATCTCTGAGTCATGCAGCAGAACTCAATCTGTCTCATAACGAGAATACCATCAATATCTCGTTTGCCGCCCTGAGCTATGTATCGCCTGAGAAGAACCAGTATGCTTACAAACTTGAGGGAGTAGACAAGGATTGGATTTATACCCACGAGCATCGTGCCAACTATACCAATCTTCCTGCCGGAACCTATACCTTCCTGGTTAAGGCAACCAATAATGATGGTGTATGGTCGAAGAATGAGGCAAAACTGAAGATTGTGGTTCATCCGCCGTTCTGGTGGTCTTTGCCAGCCAAGATTCTGTATCTTCTGCTCATTGGTTACGCAATCTACTGGTTCATGCAGAGCCGGTTGAAACGTGAGAAACTCCGTCATCAGGAAGAACTCGACCAGTTGGAACTCAAGCAGGATCAGGAGATGAGAGATGCCCGCCTGCAGTTCTTCACGATGATTGCCCATGAAATCCGTACACCGGTAACGCTTATCATCGGACCTTTGGAGAGTCTGAAAGAGCATTGGAAACAGGTTTCCGGAAAACTTTCCGATGGTGAGACTATCACGCAGACGCTTTCTGTTATCGACCGTAATGCCCAGCGTTTGCTCTTGCTCGTCAATCAGCTGCTCGATTTCAACAAAGTGCAGCAGAAGGGCATGCAGGTTCATTTCCGTTTGAACAATATTTCTAAGCTGATGCATGCTGTGGCAGAGCGCTTTGCTCCTACCTTCGAGCAGAAAAGCATCCGTCTTGATGTAGATTATCCAGCCCATGAGCTCGTGGCGATGATTGACCAGGAGGCCATTACCAAGGTTATCAGCAATCTGATGAGCAACGCCTTGAAATATACCGAGGATTATGTACGCTTGTCCTGCCGCCTGCTGGAGGATGGAAACCATTTCCGCATAGAGGTGGAAGACAACGGATTGGGAATCAGTCCTGACGAAAAGGAGAAAATCTTCGGAGCTTTCTATCAGGCACGCGACAACAAACCGGGAACCGGAATCGGTCTCAACATCGTGAAGAATCTCGTTGAGGCTCATCATGGTATGGTTGAAGTAGAATCTGCAGTAGGTAAGGGATCTACCTTTATCGTAACCTTGCCGCTCAACCAGATGGATGCTGTGGTAGAAAAGGCAGATGAAATGGTGAAGGAAGAAGAAACTGTTGCTGAGGAAAATCTGCTGACAGATGAAACTCCAGTTGAGCAAGGTTCTCAAAAGGCAGGCGATGCTGTTGCCAGTCCGCTTCGTGAACCGGCAAAACCGGTGATGCTGATTGTGGATGATGATGAAGACATGCGCCAGTTTGTGAAGGCTCATTTCGAAAAGATGTATACGGTTTATACCGCTGACAATGGAAAGGATGCGCTCCGTAAACTGGAGAAACATCCGGTTTCGCTCATCATAAGCGACTGGATGATGCCAGAGATGGACGGTCCGGAGTTCTGCCGTAGGGTGCGTGAGAATTCAGAATATTCTCATCTCCCGTTCGTGATGCTTACGGCAAAAACCGATGATGCGGCGAAGACGGAGAGTATGAACTGTGGAGCCGATGTCTACATAGAAAAGCCGTTCTCGATGAAGTATCTTGAGGCAAGCGTAAGACAGCTTCTTGAGATGCGCCGTCTGTTGAGGAGTAAGTTCTCTCATACTCCGCTTGAGCCGATAGCAGAGATAGCTCAAACTCAGGTTGATAATGCGTTCCTGGAACGAATGTCTCGCATCATCGAAGAGAATGTGGCGAATCCGGAACTCAACGTGGCGTTCCTTGCCGAAAAGATGGGCATAAGCCGCTCTTCGCTCTTTAATAAGATTCGCGGTCTTGCCGATGTTACGCCAAACGAGATGATCCAGCTCGTGAAACTGAAGAAGGGCGCAAAGCTCCTGAAAGAAGGAAACTACCGCATCAGCGAAATCAGCTATATGGTAGGTTTCAGCAGTCCTAGCTATTTTGCCAAGTGCTTCCAGAAGCAGTTTGGCGTCAAGCCGATGGATTTCGTAGCTGCGGAATCGTAGGATAGAAAAACTATTCGGATAGAATAAAAAATCGCCTGGGTGCTCAGATGCATCCAGGCGATTGTCTTATTTGTAAAAAGCCTATTTTTTTATTTCTTTGTGGCTCTGATAAAGAAACCGATGAGGCAGATGTAAGCCAGGAGCGAACAAACCTCAGACATCGGATTAACCCACCAGCTGTCGGCGATACTTACCTCGATGCCGCCAAACTTCAGAAGGGCGCTAACCACACCCATCAGGGCTCCACCGGCGATGAAGCCGCTGGCGATGAGCGTTCCCTTCTCACCACGTTCGCTGTTCACCTTAGCATCCTTGCTGCGCGAAGTAACATACCAGTTGATGGCTCCACCCACGAGCAGAGGAACGTTCAGTTCCAGCGGAATAAACATACCCAGAGCGAAAGCCAGGGCAGGAATCTTGAAATAAGTCAGCACGATGGCTATTACGGCTCCGATGCCATAGAGCACCCAAGGAGCTCCCACGCCATTCATCAAAGGGTCGATAACCGCAGCCATCGCATTAGCCTGAGGAGCTGCAAGCGAACCCGATGCGAAACCGTAAGTCTCGTTGAGCAGCATCATCACGCCGCCCACGGTAGCCGCACTCACCAGGGTACCGAGGAATTTCCATCCCTCCTGTTTCTTAGGAGTTGTTCCCAGCCAGTAACCAATCTTCAGGTCGGTAATAAACGAACCTGCTACCGAGAGGGCTGTACAAACCACACCACCCATAATCAAGGCAGCCAGCATGCCGCCAGGACCTTTCAGGCCTACAGCCACCATCACCACAGAGGCGAAGATGAGCGTCATCAGGGTCATTCCCGAAACAGGGTTTGAACCCACGATAGCGATGGCATTAGCCGCTACGGTAGTAAAGAGGAAGGCGATGGCAGCCACGAGCAGAATGGCGATAATGGCGAAGAGAAGGTTGCCCTCCATCACGCCAAACCAGAAGAAGAGGAAGGTTACGAGGATAGTAACAAGTGAACCGATAGCGATAATCTTGAAAGAGATGTCGCGCTGGGTACGCTTCACGTTCTCATCCACATCGTTCTTGCCTTTCAGTTCTTTGGCAGCCAGACCTACGGCACTCTTGATGATGCCCCAGCTCTTGATGATGCCGATGATACCCGCCATGGCGATACCGCCGATACCGATGCTGCGGGCGTAGGCACGGAAGATTTCCTCCGGACTCATCGCACCCACGGTCTTCACGATGCTAGGATCCCAGGCGCTCAGTACGCTATCATGGAAGATAACGCTCATGCCCGGAACAATCAGCCACCATACTACGAGCGAACCCAGACAGGTGAAGAAGGCATACTTCAGACCGATGATGTAACCCAGACCTAATACGGCAGCACCTGTGTTTACCTTGAATACGAGTTTAGCCTTGTCAGCCAGGTCGCATCCCAGACTTACCACACGCGATGTGAAATTCTCGTTCCACCATCCCAGGCTGGCTACGATAAAGTCGTAAAGACCACCCACCAGTCCGGCTATGAGCAGCGGCTTAGCCTGGTCGCCTCCCTTGGCTCCGCTCACCAGTACCTGCGTGGTAGCCGTAGCCTCAGGGAACGGATACTTGCCGTGCATATCGCTTACGAAGTACTTGCGGAAAGGAATAAGGAAAAGAATTCCCAAAACTCCTCCCAAGGCCGAAGCCATGAAGATTTTCATAAACGAAGTAGTCATCTCCGGATATTTAGCCTGCAGGATGTAGATGGCTGGCAGGGTAAAGATGGCTCCTGCCACTACAGCACCCGAACAGGCTCCGATGCTCTGGATGATGACATTCTCGCCCAGCGCCTTGCTACGCTTGGTAGCGGTACTTACGCCCACGGCGATGATGGCGATAGGGATGGCTGCTTCGAACACCTGACCCACCTTCAAGCCCAGATAAGCTGCGGCGGCAGAGAAGATGACTGCCATCACGATTCCCCATGTAACTGACCATCCGTTCACCTCAGGATAAACCTTGTCAGGCGACATCAGCGGCTTATATTCCTCCCCGTCTTTCAGTTCGCGGAATGCGTTCTCGGGGAGTTGCAAATTGTCTTTTTCTTCCATTATTTCTCAATTCTGATGATATACTCACTCATGAAACTTGCACCTGGCTGCAGACGGTTTATCAGATACTTGTCCTTAAACTCGCCATCATATTCAGCCCAGTCGCTCAAACCATACCATGGCTCGATGCAGATGAATGGAGCGTGCTTGCCTGTAGGGTTCCAGATACCTACGGCTGGAGTCTTGAACTCGAGGGTTACATGAGGTTCGCCCTGCTCGTTGAGAATGCTCACCTGCTTAACCTGACTCTTGTCGAAGATAACAGCATCTTCTGCGAAAGTCTCCTCGTTTACTTCCCAGATACCCTTGTCGGTTTCTACGGCTTCCTTAGCCTGACGGTCGATGCATCCGCCTACGTTACCATAGAGACGAACAGGAGCCTTGTTGTCGAGTTTCAGGGTAGCTTTCATTTCTTCGCCCTTCTTGCAGCCAGGAACCATGAATGCTGGGTGACCACCAATCTGGAAGAAGATTTCCTTGTCGTCGGTATTCTCTACGTGCCAGATGACATGAATCTCGTTGCCCTGCAGGCGGTAAGAGATGGCAAGGTTAAAGTGGTAAGGATAGTTCTTCTGAGTCTCTTCGTTGTCGATGAGCGCGAAGGTGAGGCGGTCGGCAGTCTTGCCAACGAGTTTGAACTCTGTATCGCGTGCGAAACCATGGCGAGAAAGGTGATACTCCTTGCCCTCTGTGCGATAAGTGTCTTTCCACAATCCGCATACGATAGGGAAGAGGATAGGAGAGTGGCGGTTCCAGTATTTCTCGTCGCCATCCCAGAGATATTCATTACCATTAGCATCCTTGATGCTCTGAAGTTCTGCTCCGAGAGATGAAATCTCAAGTGTGAGCTGATCATTCTTAATCTGTTCCATTGTTATTAATTTTTTTGTTTAGTTTTTAATGTTTCATCTGATTATCTTTTTTCAAAGATATTGCAAAGGTACAATTTATTTTCGTAAAGCACAAGAAAAGAGCGTTTTTTCTCAGATATTACAATATATTTATACGATTTTGTTAGCTTATCTCGAATATTTGCTGTAACTTTGTAGCCCGAAATAGATAGATAACAAGAAGTATAAGAAAAAAATAGTATTTAATCTAATGACAAGCAGTAATAAAGTTAAAGGCTTTGCGGCGGGTATTGTTGCCGCAGTATGTTATGGTACCAATCCTTTGGGCACGCTCGAACTCTATGGAGACGGATTCAATTCCAGTTCTGTACTCATCTATCGTTATCTCTTGGCGGTACTGATGTTTGCCGTGGTGATGCTGTTCCGCAAGGAGAGTTTCAAGGTGAAGTGGGGACATCTGATTCGCCTTGGCGTGCTGGGCTGCATGTTTTCGCTCTCATCAGCTACGCTTTATGTCAGTTTCCATTATATGGCGGCAGGTATTGCCAGCACCATCCTCTTCGTTTATCCTATTATGACAGCCATCCTGATGACGGTCTTCTTCCACGAGAAGGTAACGTGGTCTACCTCGCTTGCCATTCTTCTGGCGGTATCGGGAGTAGGATTGCTCTATCAGGGCGATGGAAACGATAAGTTGAGCACGGCGGGTTTTGCCCTCGTCATGTGTTCATCCCTGCTCTATGCCCTTTACATCATCTCCATCAACCAATGGAAGAATCCGGGCATGTCGAACATCAAGTTCACCTTCTACATTCTGGTGTTCGGACTCATCACGATGCTCATCTATTCGTTTATTGCAGGCGAGCCGATACAGATGCTTCAAACGCCTAAACAATGGCTCTGTGCTGCCCAGCTGGCTTTGTTGCCAACGGTATTGTCGCTTTTCTTCATGACCATCTCCATCAATCTCATCGGCAGCACGCCAGCCGCCATCATGGGAGCCCTGGAGCCTGTAACGGCGGTAATCATCGGCGTCTGCGTCTTCGGCGAGAGCTTCTCTCTGCAGCTGGCGATAGGCATCCTCGCTATCCTGGCTGGCGTAACGATTATCATCGCAAGAAAGAAAGGTTAAAAAGGTTATTTAAAGGTAAAAAAGTAAAAAGGTAAAAAGCCTAGCGGGGTTGCGTGTCATCCCTCTGGTTCCCGTTCCCAGCGATTCCATCGCTGGTCCCCATAAAGGGTAAAAAGAAGAAAAAATCCTCGCTCGAAAAAGAACTCGAACGAGGATTTTTTTTATCTGTTCTAGCCGCAAGCAAATAGGCTCGCAAGCCACCAGGCGTTAAGATGATTATTTTAGGATATCCTTCAGGGCAAAATTGGCGAGGATGCTGGTGCTCTGGCTCAGCATGCGGATAAACTCCTGGGCTGAGTTTTTCATGTAAGCATCTTTCAGAATGTGGATGCAGCCATCCATTTCGTTGTCGGCAGCATCGATAGGAATCGCCTTCATGCCGTTCTGCAGAATGGTGGTCGATTCGGAGAGAATGGTCACCAGATTGCTGCGGCTCAGAAGGTCGAAGATGATGTTTACATTATTCACCTCTACCATAATCTTGTAGTTCAAGTCTTTGCCCTCTATCATGTGATCAAAGGCGTTGCGTGCCTGCAGACCCTTGCAAGGAAGGATGAGGTCGTAGCGCTCCAGATCGGAAAGCTTGACCGATGAAAGGCGCGCCAGCGGATGATTCACGTTCACGATAGCGGCAAGACGGTTGCTGAAAATAGCTCGGCTGTCTACCGCCTTTTCGTTCTTCAGAGGCTTGAAAGCCAGAACGAGGTCGAGTTCGCGCTTCTTCAGTCCGTCCATCAGTTCCTGCATGGTGCGGTATTGGATGTTGAGCTTTACATGAGGATAGGCGTGGAGAAAGGCGATGAGCGTCTCGGACATGATGTTGCTGAAGGAGAACGTTACGCCGATGTTCAGTTCGCCTGTAAGCATTTCCTTCAGATCGTTCATGTGGTCTACACAGGCTTCGGCAGAATTGACCGCATTTTGGGCGTAAGGTCTCAACTCCTTGCCCGCCTCTGTGAGGTAAACCTCATGAGAATTGCGCTCGAAGAGAGGCAGACCTATCTCCTGTTCCAGATGCGAAATCTGTTGTGAGAGGGTACTCTGGGTGATGTATAACTTGCGCGAAGCTTCTGAGAAGTTGAGCGTCTCGGCTACCTTCAAGAAATATTTCAGTTGTCGTATTTCCATATTGTTCCTTTATTGAAGCTATCGGCTATAGAAATAACCGATAGCTAAATTTGGGTGCAAAGATAAAACATTTATTTTAATATCCTCTTTTTTTGAAGAATAAAATGATGTTTTATCGCATCTCTACTTCTTTTTATCCGGTTATCATCCGATGAAAAACCTGATTATCATCGGATGAAAAACCGGTTAACATTGGATGAATTTCCGATTATCATCCGATGAAAAACTGATTTCCAACCAGATGATTATTTGATTTCTACTTCGTGCAAATCTACGAATTCGCCATTCTTCTTCTTTCTTTCTACCAGCATGGCAAGCAGCTTGCGCTTGCGGTTGTCGGCGATGAAACGGCGGAAGAATACGTTTGGAATTGCCACACCCAGGGCGATGCAGATGATGGCGAGCGAAGCCTTGATGAGGTTGTTCATACCTACGGTTACTTCGCCTACCACGCCATGCATGTCGATGAAGGCAAAGAGGGCGCGATACATCAGAACTCCCGGTACCATTGGGATTACGCTAGGAATGGTGATGCATTGGTGAGGGGTATGGAACCAATGGCGCGCCTTGATCACGATGATGCTGATGAGCGCAGAACCGGCAAGCGAACCGATGCTCAGACCCATGTCGAGACCGATGTTGCCGTTAGATGGACCCAGATTGACGAAATTGCGGAAGCATACGGCGATGATACCGCCCACAGCTACAACCGGCAACAGACGGCGAGGTATGCTGAAGATGGTAGAGAAACCCATGGCCGATACGGCAGCTGCGATGGCAAACTCCCAGTATTCGTGATGAGGAGTCATCGTAAGATCCTTCACGAAGTTGTCGATATGGCAAACCTGGATGGCGAAGGCGATACCGAACGCCATCGCGAAGAGCATCAGCAGGGTGTTCAGGGCACGAACCATTCCCACCTCAATATATCCGTCGAGCATATCGCACACAAAGTTGATGAGTGGAACTCCCGGCACGATGAAGAGGGCACACGCCATCAGCGGATGCCAAGGGGTGTCTGAATGCATGAAGGCTGGAAGCGCTTCGGCAATCGATGGGTTGAGCGAAAGGAATGAGGTCAACCAGGCTATCAGAGTGGCTACGAAAGCCGAAATTCCGATGGCTACATAGTTGTTGCAGCCCTTGGTTGACAAGAACATTCTCAGGCGGAAACCCAGAATGGCTGCAAGCGAACAGAAGAAGAAGGCTGGCCAGTCGCAACCGAACTGGATGCAGAATCCGCCGCAGGCAAAACCGCCGCCGATGGCTACCTGCCAAGGGGTGAAACTGCGTGGGGTGGCCTTGATGTCGTTCAGAGCCTGCTCATACTGTTCGAGCGAATAGTTATCCTTGATGGCCTTCCAGGTGAGCTTACTTACCTGGGAAATAGAGGTGAGGTTGATACCGTGCTTCTCGCATCTCTGGAACTTGGAGAAGGAATGCTCCTCGTCGCTATAGTTTACCATCAGCACGTTCCAGTTGATGTAAAGGTGCATGTATCGCTCGTCGAGACCGAGGAAAGCTGCTGCACGCTTCATGGTTCGCATGATGCGGGATGTGTCGGCAGCACTCTCCATGAGAATGCTACCGGTACGTAATAATAAGTCGAGTTTTCTTCTGAGTTCTGATTCTGCTATTTCCTTGCAGTTGCAGTTATCTTCTACGCAAGCGCAGGTTTTCAATTCTTTTTCTGTCATATATGTTTATCCGAATACAAAAATAATAATCTGAATGGTTACAATTCTGAGGAACATGGCGAATGGATATACATTCGCATAGCCTACTGTTGGCGCATCAGCCGAAGTCTGCTCACGTACGTAAGCCAGGGCAGAAGGGTTGGTGTTGGCACCTGCCAATACGCCGAGTAATGTATAATAGTTGATGTGGAACACGAGCTTGCCGATGATGCCGCCCAGAATGATTGGTATCATGGTGATGGCGATGCCGTAGAGTATCCAGGTCAGTCCGCTTTCTGATGCTACGGTCTGGATAAACTGTTCGCCTGTGCCGAGACCCACGCAAGCCAGAAAGATGCAGATTCCGATTTCGCGAAGCATCAGGTTGGCTGAAATGGTATTGTAGGTAACGAGGTTGTATTTCGGTCCGAAATAACCTATCAGAATGGCTACTACCAATGGGCCGCCGGTAAGTCCGAGACGCAGATTCTCGTTGATGCCTGGGATGAAGAACGGAATGTTGGCTACGATACAACCCAGCATGATGCCCAGGAAGATAGGGATGAGGTTAGGGTAGTTCAGACGCTTCATCTGGTTACCCAGCACCTTCTCGGTATGAGCGATGGCGAGTTCCTTGCCCACTACGGTTACGCGGTCGCCCAACTGGAGTTTCAGGTCTGGGGTCGCGATGAGGTCTACACCATTTCTGTTCACGCGGGTAATGTTGGCGCCAAGGTTGCTTCTAATCTGCAACTGGCTGATGCTCTTTCCGTTGATGCCCGGCTTGGTAATCAGGATTCGGCGGTTGATGAGTTCGCTGCTGAATTCCTCGTCCTTTACGTCAACCTTCTCGCCGAGCAGGGCGATGATAGGTTCTTCTACGGTAGGATGAGCTACAATCTGCAGAATGTCGCCCTCTTCTATCACGGTCTGTCCGTTAACTACCTCGTCCTGGCGTTCACCGTTATTACGGATAATCTTGGAAACCATGAAGTCGCGCTTCAGCAGATAGCGGATTTGCTTGACGGTATCTTTGAAAACCATCTGGTTAGAAACCTTTACGGCGAAGGTGTTCAGGGTCATCGCTTCAAGATGTCCCTTGCCTCGCTTAGCTTCATCCTCTTCCTTCTGCTTGTCTACGCGTAGCGCGAACCTTAATATAATGAAGCTGAGGATAACGCCGAGCACACCCATAGGATAGGCGATGGCATAGCCGGCTGCGATGGATGGGGCGTCGATGTGGCGCAGGTCGCTGAATGCCTGCTGGGCTGCACCCAGTCCAGGAGTGTTGGTTACGGCACCCGAAAGGATACCTGCCATAGAGGTGATGGATGTTCCCGAAAATGAGAAGATGACCAAGGTAGTAATGATACTCAGGGCCACAACAATCATGCTGAGCAGGTTGAGACTCTTGCCGCCGTTCTTGAACGAAGCGAAGAAGCCCGGACCTACCTCCAGACCGATAGAGTAGACAAAGAGGATCAAGCCAAATTCCTTGAGGAAGTGGAGCAGATGCTCGTCAAGGTTGAGAGAGAAATGTCCAAAGATAAGACCGATGAACAGAATCCAAGCCAAGCCCAGGGAAACACCTTTTACTCTGAGCTTACCTAAACACAAACCCAAGGCGATGACCAGCGAAAGAATCATCACAGAGTGGGCTACTCCGCCTCCCCAAAGGTCTGGGAAGCCATAAAATAGATTTTTTAAAATCTCCATTTTTCTTTATCTATTAATGTAAATACTGAATTTTCAAAAACATTCTTTCTTATCGATTTCTGAAATCGATTGCAAAGGTATAGATAAAAACGAAAGCAAAACTCGTTTTATGTTTAAAAGCTACGAATACGGCTATAAGTGTTTTCTATAGCGAAAATAGGCTTTGCGGGCTTTTCTTTTCTCTTTCTCATGCATTTCTAGCCCTTTCTATGCTCATTATATCAGTTTTTTTTCGTAATTTTGCAACCGGATTATTATAAACAGGAAAGAATATGCTGAATATTGACGAAATAAAGGATAAGAGAATTGCCGTGCTCCTTTCGGGAGGCGTCGACAGTTCGGTTGTGGTTTGGGAGTTTGCCCAGCTGGGCCTGCATCCTGATTGCTTCTACATCAAGATTGGTCCTGAGGAGAAAGAGGAGTGGGACTGCTCTTCGGAGGAGGACCTGGAGATGGCTACGGCTGTGGCTAGAAAGTATGGGTGCAAGCTTCAAGTGGTTGACTGCCATCATGAATATTGGAACGAGGTAACCCGTTATACGATGGAGAAGGTGAAGGCTGGTTTTACGCCTAATCCGGACGTGATGTGCAACCGCCTGATTAAGTTTGGTGCCTTCGATGAGAAGATGGGTCACAACTACGACCTCATCGCCACGGGGCATTATGCGCAGACCGAAACGGATGAAAATGGCGACAAATGGCTTGTCACGAGTCCTGATCCTGTAAAAGACCAGACCGATTTCCTGGCTCAGATAGAGAGCTGGCAATTGAAAAAAGCGATTTTCCCTATCGGCCATCATATCAAGAATGAGGTTCGCGAGATAGCCGAAGAGGAGCATCTGATAAATGCCAAGCGCAAGGACAGTCAGGGAATCTGCTTCCTGGGACAGATAAATTATAATGATTATATCCGCCGTTATCTGGGCGAAAAGCCGGGCGATGTCATAGAGATGGAAACGGGCAAGCGCATAGGCGAGCACAAGGGTTTGTGGTTTCATACCATCGGCCAGCGCAAGGGCTTGGGCTTTGGCGGCGGTCCCTGGTTCGTGATTAAGAAGGATGTAGAGAACAATATCCTGTATGTGAGTCATGGTTATGATCCGCAGTCGGCCTACAAGAAGGATTTTCCTCTCCATGATTTCCATTTCCTCACACGCGAGGTTGCGATGCAGAAGGTAACTTTCAAGATTCGTCATACGCCGGAGTATCATCCTGCTACGATAGAAAAACTGGAAGACGGTCGTTGGATGATTCATTCAGAAGAGGCGATTCATGGTGTGGCTCCCGGCCAGTTCTGTGTAGTTTATGATGAGCATCATCATCGTTGCTATGGCTCGGGCGAGATTACGGTATAAATATTTTAAATTGAAAAAAGGGATGAGTCATCAATCTGATATTTTGATGATTCATCCCTTTTTGTTTTATCTGTTTTTACCCTTCCCCGATAATGCTGTCCAGCAATTCCTGGCAGGCATCTTCGAGAAGCGTGATAACGAGCTCGAAGTCGCTATAGTCACCATAATACGGATCGGGAACGGTGGTGTATTCGCGATGATGGGTCAGAAAATCGGCCATGCGCACTACTTTCTTCCTATCAGACTCTGAAGAAGCCATGGAGGTAATGGCACGGTAGTTTTCGTTGTCCATTACCACGATGGTTTCGAAACGGGCAAAGTCTGACTTCTGAAACTGGCGGGCATGGCTGTTGAAATTGTAGCCATGCTTGGCGCCGCATTTGCGCATGCGGCTGTCGGGCAACTGACCTATGTGCCAGCCCCCGATGCCCGCAGAATCGATTTCAAACTCATCCTGAAGCCCTGCTTTTTCTACCAGACTCTTCATGATTCCCTCGGCTGCCGGAGAGCGGCAGATGTTGCCCAGGCAGATAAATAATACGGTATGTTTACCTTTCTTTGTCATGTTGCTAACTTTTTTTGTTTGCAAAGTTAGCATAAATCTCTGTATTATGCAAGATTTTTCTTCATTTTTCTTCCCACAAAGTTCCAGGCAGGCATCTTCTTCAGGGTGCTGCGGATAGGCTGGATGTCCCAGAGCAGGAAGATGATGAGCACGCCGATGCCGATGAGACAGGTTTGTCCGTAGAGCTCGCGGATGCTGATCATCAGCAGGTTGCCGGCATCATAAGGCAGTCCGCGCGACATGTTTTCTGCCATCTGATGGCGAAGTCCGTAGCTGTAGAGTCCGGAGCACATCGCCGAAACAGGGCCGTTGCGGATGATACCTGCCATCGTCAGTCCCATGAAGAAATGCTCAAACGGCATCAGTTCTTCCAGATAGATGGTCAACATGCAGAAGAAGATGGCGTTGCCGATGCTTCTGAGGAAGATGGGCAGATAGAGTGCCTCGATGTTGAGTCCCGGGTCGATGAGAAAATACATCATTACGGGATAACATACCATCGTTGCCACGCCTATCGTGAGCAGTCGGGTATATTTCTGGTGGAGCACCTTGCACCAGAACAGGCAGAAGAGGCATCCGGCGATGGCCCCCACCCATTCTACAAAGTTGAGCACATTGGTGGTAAACGTGCCGAAATGAAGCACGCCGCCCGTAAAGGCAGTCTGCAGCACCTTTGGCGTACTGCCCATGAACTCTACGAAGGCGAAGAGGATGAGTAGCGGGATGAGCCGTTTATACTTCCATGCCGCTGGGGCGATGTAAGGGTGACGGATGTGGAGCATGCGCTGGATGCAGAAATAGCCTGTAAAAATAAAGAGTACTACATCCATCTGCATAATCTTCGAATCGAGCCAGTTGTAATGCTCGCCGTAGGTGAAGAAGAAGATGAACTCCAGCATCCATGCCGACCAGAGAATGCACCCCAGATAATCGAGGCTGATGAAGGGCAGGGGCTTCATGAAGCGGAAGTCGTGGGTGGTGACATACACGATGAATGCTACCAGCAGCAGGGCGCCTGTCATCGTCCAGTTGATGATGCGCCAATCCTGATATATATAAATAAGGTGTTCGGTAACCCAAGGCGAGAGGAACATATTTCCCAGCACGATGCAGTAGAGCAGGGGGAAGAAGATGGTAAAATCGCGCTTGGAGGTCATCCATAGCTGGATGGTACTCATACATTCGAAGGTGCCGCAGAGTTTGAAGAAACCTGCGATGTAGGCAAGAATGCACATCACGGGAACCGAATCGGTCCACATGATGAGAAAATTGCAAGCCGCCACTACCAACGCCGCATTCAGCAGAAGCTGGCGGTTGGTAAAATGGAACTTCATCTTGAAGAGGAAGGGGAATGGCATCGCCACGCCCACCACGTTGAACATGATGATCATGAGCACGTCTTCTCTCATCAAACTGTACTCGCCCATCACCTGGCTCATGGCTCCTCCATAAATTCCGCCCGACATCAGAAAGATGAAGGCGAAGAGGAGATAAATCCAAGGCTGCAACCGGCGAGGAATATATCCGTTGAACGAAGGGACGCGGAAGGGTCCCTGTAACATAGGAGGTCCTGGCATTTTTTCAATTAATAATTGATAGTTTATAGAACATTCTATTTGAGGCGAACCTTGGTTTCCACGTTCAGTCCGGCACGGAGCAGGGCTACCTGTTTAGGGGCGTTATCGCGGGTGAGGGCGATGCGAACCGGTACGCGTTGTTCTACCTTGACGAAGTTGCCGGTGGCATTATCTACCGGAATCATGGAGTAGGCGTTGCCGGCAGCTGCTGAGAGCGCCTCTACCTTGCCGTGGAATACGACACCCGGAATGGCATCGGCTGTAAAATCTACCGCCTTGCCCACCTGGATGCCGTCCATCTGGGTTTCACGATAGTTGGCTACCACCCATACATCGTTGTCATCCACGATGCGTGCCAACATCTGTCCTGGCTGAACCAGCTGTCCCTCGTGGATATCTTTCCTTCCCATCACGCCGTCGCAGGTAGCCACGATTACGGTATAAGAAAGGTTTAGACGGGCCAGATTGAGCTGCGCCTCAGCCACACTCTCGCCGGCACGCGAACCGCCCAGCTGCTGGGTCTGTACGTTGCGAACCGAGGCGGCACTTGCCTTCCGGCTGCTTGCCTGCTCATAACGAGCCTTGGCTCCCAGATAGTGGGCGTAGGCATTATCATATTGCTGGCGGGTTACCGCATCCTTCTTCATCAGGGCTGCAAAACGGTCAAAATCCTGCTTGGCGTTCATCATGTCTACACGTGCCTCTTCGATACCTGCCGAAGCCGTCTGCACGTTGGTAGTGGTGGTTCCCATGCTGGCTGATACAACCGAAGAACCGGCCTTAGAACCGCGCAGACCAGCCTCTGCCTGAGCCACATGCAGGCGGAATTCAGAATCTTCGATAATGACGAGTGTATCGCCCTTCTTCACGTGCTGATAGTCGGAGAAACGGATTTCCTTGATAAATCCTGATACGCGCGTGTTGATAGGTGTAATGTGGCGGTTCACCTGGGCATCATCGGTATAAACCACGTCGCTACCATGATAAAAATGGCTGAAGCACCAGCCGATGGCTCCTATAAAACAGAGGATGATAACTACATTATATATTCTCTTGATAATCTTCTTATTCATAATTTATGTTTGTTTTATTGTTTGAAAAAGAGCAGATGAATTGGCATTCCCTTCGGACGCCGAACGTTGTTTCTTCGTTCTTCACTCTTCACTTCCTAAATTTCTCCCGCTATGTATTTCATGCGGTAATAAGCGTATACGATGTTGATGCGGGCATCTACCTCGCTCAGTTCGGCGTTGAGCTTCAGGTTCGATGCATCCACCATGTCGGTTACCAGCGCCAGTTGACTGAGATAGCGGGCGTTCATCACCTCGTAGTTCTGCTGCGCCAGTTCTACGCTCTTGCGTTGCGTTTCCAGTTCTACGTAGGTTTGCTGATATTGCACGTAGGCAGCCTGTACGCTATTGTTCAGCTGTTCTGCCTGCAGGGCATGGCTTTCCTTTGCCTGTCGGGTTTCTACGGCAGCCTGTCTGATGCGCTTGTTGCTCTTGAAAAGCGAACTGAGGCTATATTTCACGCCTACGCCCACATACCATACGTTCAGATTTTTGTCTATCGGCGGCAACTCGAAGAGGATAGGTCCGTCAAAATTCTCGGCAGCCACCAGCGCCACTTTCGGCAGCAGGTCGCTCTTGGCAATCTTCTCCTTCTGTTCCGCTATTCTGATGGCGTTGCTGCTCTGTTCCAGCAGGGGCGAATTCATCGTGCTTGCCGTCTGCCAGTAAGCTTCTCCATCCTTGGCGTAAACCTTGTCTGCAATCGTAGCGTCCGGAATAATCTGCATCTCCTGTTCCCCTTTATTTTCCTGGTTCATGCCGAGCGTATTCAGGAGCTGGTGGTTCTGGATACTGCGGTTGTTGTGTAGCGAAGTGAGTCCCAGTTTCAGGCTCTCCATCTGCAGTTCGTATCGGGTGATGTCGTTCTTGAGCGCCATTCCCTGGGTTTGTTTTGCCTTGATATCGGCGATAAGCTGGCGGGTGAGCTCGATGTTTTTTTCATATACCTTGATACGGTTGTCTATCTTGTAGAGGTCCAGATACTGTCCCAGGGCGATGAAGCGAACCTGCTGACGGGTGAGTTTCACGCCCACCTCTGCCTGCTGCTTGCCCAGTTCGGCGAGGCGGATGCCTGCGTTGATGGCGCCACCAGCATAAACCACCTGCTGTGCCTGGAAGGCGAAATTATTGCCGAAGTGGGGCGATTTCAAACCTTGGGCGTTGCTGAAGTCGCGGTCGGTCATCAGGGCGTTTCCGATGTAACTGAAGGAGAGGGACGCATCGAGGTCGGGCAGTTTTTTGCTTTTAGCCGATTCGATACCGATGCTGGCAGCTTCTACGCCCGATTTCGAGGTTCGTAGCGACTTGCTGTTTTCTTCGATTCTCTCGAAGAGTTGGGCGATGGTCATTCTGGTTTGAGCCACAGCCCATAGAGAGCCTCCCCAGATGAGAAGGCCTGCAATCATCATTTTCTTTATCATTCAAAAATCTGTTATTATTATTCTTTATAAATCTGTTATCTCATGAATTCGGGTGCAAAGGTACGGCGATTTTGGCGAATATCCGTTTTAAATTTTTCGTGCCGCATGGATTTTTTCGGAACAAAAGTTCTTTTTTCTCACATTATTTCCGTATATTTGCACACAAAAAGCGAATAAAAGGTATTTATGATAGAATTATCAGAACTGAACAGTTATCAGGAGGCCAGTCTTTTCTGCTCCGATTTAAGCGAGTGGCAGGAGGGTCCACAGGTATTGACCTATGGAGCCATTCTCCTTTGCCGCAAGGGCAGGGCCGTGCTGAATGTGAATTATAAGGATTGGAATCTCTATGAGGGAGCCGTCATCACCCTGTTTCCGAATGATGTGGTAGAGGTGAAGAAGGTGGAGCCTTCTGCTTCCTGCGAGGGAGATGCCTGTGCCGCCATGAATGCTTCGACCTTCGAAGTGGAGATGCTGAAATATAATCCATCTCTGCTGCGCGAAGCCAGTCTGCAGCTGGAACAGACGGTTTATTCAGCCCTGCGCGAGGACCGATGCCGGCAGGATTCGCCCGTGGTTACCCATATCATCGAGAGCATGTTTTCCCTCCTCAGACTCTATTTCGAGCAGCACGACTGTACCTGTATCTCGCAGCTGGTACTCTATCAGCTCAAGGCCTTCTTCATAGGGTTCCATGAATATCTGCAACGCAATCCGCAGAACTGCCCCGACGAGGTGAAATCTTACAGGGTGAGGGAACTCTTCAACCGCTTCATGATGCTCATGGAACGCGATTACAAGAAATCGAGAGATGTCAACTATTATGCCGAGCAGATGAACATCACCTCCAAGTATCTTTCGAATATCGTGAGACAGGTAACGGGGCATACACCCAAAATCATCATCGACCAGTATGTGGTGCTCCAGCTGAAGATGCAGCTCAAGCGCTCCGCCCAGAGCATCAAGGAGATGGCATGGGAATATCATTTTGCTGATGCCAGCTTCTTCTGCCGCTATTTCAAGAAACATACCGGAATGACGCCGCAGCAGGTGAGAGAATGAATACAGTAATTATAACATAAAAATTTTCAAAACATGACAACAACACTTATCATATTGGTTATTACGGTAGCCCTGTTCATCTGGGGCAGGGTGAGGGCCGACATCGTGGCGCTTACCGCCCTGGCTGCACTCCTGGTTCTGGGTATCCTGACGCCTGCCGAGGCGCTGGCGGGCTTCTCTTCGCCTATCGTCATCATGATGATAGGACTCTTCGTGGTGGGTGGAGCTATCATGCAGACCGGACTTGCCAAGCTTACGGGCAATAAGCTCATGGCGCTCTCGCGCGGCAACGAAACCATCACTTTCCTGCTCGTAATGCTTGTTACCTCGTTTATCGGCGCCTTCGTGAGCAATACCGGAACGGTGGCCCTCATGATGCCTATCATCATGAGCATAGCTGCTGGCTCGGGCATGCAGTCGTCGCGTTTCCTCATGCCGCTCGCCTTTGCCGGAAGTCTGGGCGGAATGCTCACCCTCATCGGTACGCCGCCCAACCTGGTTATCGATGAAGTATTGACCGAGAGCGGTTATCAGCCGCTTGCCTTCTTCAGCTTCTTCCCTGTGGGCATCATCGTCATCGCCATCGGCATCATCGTGCTCATGCCGCTCAGCAAAATCTTCCTCAGTAAAAAGCAGAGCGGTAAGAAAAAGAAGCAGGGCAAATCGCTTGATGACCTGGTAGACGAATATCAGCTGCTCGATAATCTGCATCGCTACATCGTGCCTAGCCGCCGCCCTTCTGCCGCCCTCGACGAGAATGGCGAGCAGATGGATATCGTGGGCAAAACCCTGAAGGATCTGAGCATCCAGAAGAAATATGGCGTGAGTATCATCGAGATAAGAAACGAGAAGAAATCGCGACTGGGACTGGTGAAGGATGTGAGCCAGAACATGGCGAAGAGCAGCAGCACCATTCAGGTTCACGATACCTTATATATAATAGGTGAGGAGGAGAAGATGAAACGCTTTGCCAGCGATTACGGCCTCAGGAAGATGAAGGATGTGAAGATTGATTTCTACGACCTGGGACTGACCGAAATCGTGGTGATGCCTACGTCTAATTTTGCCGGTCTGCGCATAGGCGATGCCAACCTGCGCAAGCGTTTCGGCATTAACGTGCTGGGCGTAAAGCGGGGCGATGAATATATTACCGACAATCTGATAGCCACCAAGCTGCATGTGGGCGATATGCTCCTGGTGCAGGGCGAATGGACCAATCTGGCTCATCTGGCTACCGATACGAGCAACTGGGTGGTTATCGACCAGCCTGAGAAGACTGCCGACAAGGTGCTCTTGGATTATAAGGCGCCTGTGGCGGCTGCCATCATGCTGCTGATGATAGCGATGATGGTGTTCGATTTCATTCCTGTGGCTCCGGTCACGGCGGTCATCATCGCCGGACTGCTGACCGTCTTTGCCGGATGTTTCCGGAATGTGGAGGCGGCTTACAAGACCATCAACTGGGAGAGTATCGTGCTGATAGCCGCCATGATGCCGATGTCTACGGCTCTGGAGAAGACGGGTGCTTCTGCCTTGGTTTCTCAGGGGCTGGTAGAGAGTTTGGGTTCGATGGGACCTACGGCTCTCTTGGCAGGTATCTACTTCACCACTTCTCTGATGACGATGTTTATCAGCAATACTGCCACGGCTGTGCTGATGGCTCCTATTGCCCTGGTGGCGGCCCAGCAGGTAGGTGTGAGTCCTTATTCCTTCCTCTTTGCGGTTACGTTGGGTGCCAGCATGTGCTTTGCCTCTCCGTTCTCCACGCCTCCTAATGCGCTGGTGATGAAGGCGGGTGGCTATACGTTTATGGATTACGTGAAGGTAGGTTTGCCGTTGCAGATTATCATCGGCGTTGTGATGACCTTCGTTCTTCCGCTCCTGTTTCCTTACTAAGGATTTTTGATATCAAAATAAAAGCCCCCGATGTTTTTCCCGCATTGGGGGCTCTTTTTTTATCGGATTAAATCAGGCCTTTTTATTTTCCCAATTAGGGAGATTTTTTTCTCCAAGTGGGCTAGTGATTTTGCGCGCTTTCTGAATCACGATGCAAAGATACGAAATCCCGATTTATCAGTTGTGCGATAGCGTGCGATGCCGTGCGATAGCGGAACATTTTTCTCCAATCTCTTTTCTTCGTATTCACGGAAGTTGTGACAGATAGTTTCAGCGATGTTGGACAGTTGTTCCTTATGATAGCCCGAATCGGCAACAAGATAGGTCTTCATACGGCATGATTTCTCCTAATTGAGGGCGGAATACTGAAAAATAGCCCCATTTATCTCCACTTCGAGTATCGGGAAGAGCATCGGAAATAAGGGTTCCTGCATGTCTTTTGATGCCTGAGAGAGCAAAAGTTGCACCTATTCGATGCCTTTTCCCAGCTTTTTCATCGTTGGAGCTGTTGAAATGGGGATATTGTACTTCAAATTCTTAGTCTCTATTTCTACATAATTAATTGATTATGAGCCTTTTAGAGAGAAGTTGGGTTGGGCGGAGCGTTCCAGTTCCAGTTGTTCCAATTAATTTTTTGAGCGTTCCATTCCACCTTATTATATATATAACTATCTAAATATTAAGTAGTTATAGAGTCTCTATAAAGGGATATTGTCCTATGAAAACCTATTTGGAACAATTGGAACAACTGGAACAACTGGAACGCTTGCCCGAAAATCACTTCTGTTTTGAGCCTGTTACCAGCCTCCCCGAAGTCCCCATTTCCTCTAGAAGGCCTCGACTCCGTTTTATCAGTTTTTACCCCTGCCGCTGAATGATTTCCTATCTTTGCTGCGTGTTTGAAAAATAACCTTTTCTTATGCCTTTGCAGAGTACCCGGCAAGCATGGACCTACCTTTTATGCCGCAAAGTTAAGATTATTATTTGGAATGAGCAAAGATTTTGGGGCTTTTTCTTGGTGGTTTATCAGAAAATGAGTAGTTTTGCGGGCGTGAATCAAATAGATAACGAATAAAATAATGAATAAGACAACGACTCAAATTACGATGCTCGGAACGGGAAATGCTACGGTTTCCCAGATTTATAACACCTGTTTTCTGCTCAAGACTCCCAGCACCCTGATGCTGGTGGATGCGGGCGGAGGAAACGGAATTCTTTCACAGCTGAAGAAGGTGAATGTTCAGATTTCTGATATTCATTACCTCTTCGTTACCCATGCGCATACCGACCATGTGTTGGGGGTAATCTGGGTAATCCGAATGGTGGCACAATGTAAGGGATATGAGGGATTGCTGCATGTGTATGGAAACGATAAGGTGATGAAGGTAATCAAGGCCATCATCGACATGATTCTTGCCAAGAAGCAACTGGCTAAGGTGGCTGAAAGGGTGGTGTTCCATCAGCTGGAAGATGGTGATTGTTTCGAAGTGGGGGATATGAAGCTGGAATGCTTTGATATTCAGTCTACTAAGGAGAAGCAGTTCGGATTCCGGGCTGAGCTGCCTTCTTCTGATGAATCGGATAAGCCTTTGGCCTTGGTGTGCCTGGGCGATGAACCTTATAACGAGCAGAACCGACGCTACATAGTGGGGGCTGACTGGATGATGTGTGAGGCGTTTTGTCTCTATGCCGACCGCGATACGTTCAAGCCTTATGAGAAATGTCACAGCACGGCGCTTGATGCCGGAAAACTGGCGGAGAAACTGGGCGTGAAGAATCTCATCCTGTATCATACGGAGGAGAAAACACTCGCTAATCGTAAAGAAAATTACACCCGTGAAGCTGCCGAGAACTTCAAGGGTAGAATCTTCGTTCCGGATGATTTGGAGGTGATAGAGCTGTAGGATTTCTTTTTTTATAATTGTGGGTTTAATCAGTTTGATCCGGTAGGAAAATCTTGGTTACTTCACGCTCTCCGAAATCTATCATGGCGTTGAAGAGACTCACTTTTTCCGCCTTTCTGAGGTCTTCTAGTGTGAGGTCGGCTTCCTGGATGATGCCGGCTTCCAGGAGCTGGGCACGCTTGGTTCCCAGGAGCAGGGGATGCTTGGGGGTGAGCCATCTGTTGCCATCAAAAAGGGCGAGATTGGTGAAGGAGGTATCGGTAATGAGCCCGTTCTTTACAATGATGATTTCATCGCAATCGTCCTTCTGGGCTACCAGGGCGTTGAGCGCACTTCGGTCTGTGCTCTTATAGGTGTAGTCGATATTATTATCCTCTACCACCTTGAGGGAATGAATCTCCTTCATCTTGTAGGGGGCATACTCGATGGCTTCCACGCCCTGGATGCCATAAACCACTCGTGCCTTGTAAAGGTTCATTTCCTCTTTTGGGGAAATGAGGGATGAGAGTTTTATTTCTTCAGATGCGAGGGTTGGAAAGAACCTGCGGATGGTTCTCTCCATTCTTGCCTGATGATAGGGCAGGGCCAAAGCCTTGCCGTTCTTGATCTTTATTGTTTCTATAAATTGCTGTTTCATAATCTCTTTTATTTTTTCTAAGATGAAAGGTGGATTTAAATCGGAAGGTAGATTTTCTGAATCACTTCCTCGTATTCCCTCCGGCAATCGCTCTTCGAAGTGATGCCGCCGCCTGCCTTGAAATACAATTTTCGGCTTTCCTTCGGCTTCTTTCCTTCGTTTGCCTTGAAATTCTTTTCTCCGTCGGCTTCAAAATCAACCGGCGAAGTTTCTTCTTCTATGAATCTGATCATGACAGCGGAGTTGAGTTCGCCCTGGTTGTAGATTCCCATGATGCCCGTGTAGAAGCCGCGGTCGTAGCCTTCTGCCTCTTGGATAATCTGCATGGTTTTATCTTTCGGGGCACCCGTGATGGAACCGGCTGGGAGCTGGGCATCGAGGATTTCGCCCAGATGGTGCGGGTAATCTTCGGGCAGGCGACCGCTGATTTCTGAACTGGTTTGCAGGATGTCGCCCTTGTTGGTGTGCAGCACGTCGATGTAACGGTATTTATCTACCCTTACATCTTCTGCCACCCGGCTCAGGTCGTTTCTTATCAGATCTACGATGGTGGCGTGTTCTGCCGCCTCTTTCCGGTCTTCCATCAGCAGCTTTTCGGCATTGGGGAGGGATGCATCCAGGGTTCCCTTCATGGGATAGGAGTAGATTCTTCCGCCCTTGATTCTGACGAAGGTTTCGGGCGAAAAGCAGACGAAGGGGGTGAGATTCTCTTCTATGTTCTCTTCTTTCAGATGAGCTTTATTCTGTGCTTCTTCTTTCAGATGAGCTTTATCTTCTGCTTGAGTTCTCTTTCTTCTGAGCAGCAGTTTATACTTCCCTTTTGCACGATGGAAAATTTCTTCTAATGAAAGATTGCAGCTCACGGGAACCCGGTTGGTGAGATTCGTAAGATAGCTGTTGCCCGCCATAATGTTGCTCTTCACGATGTTGAAGCTTCGCTCGTAATCCTCGTAAAGTGGGGGCTCTATCTGCCAGGTGGTCTCCGAAGTCTCTTCCTTCCAAGTCTCTTTCCAGGCATGAGAAAGGTTTCCTCTTCCTTCAAAATCGAAGAGGCATTCTTCGGGATTTATATCTGATAGCTTGCGGATGAAGGCCTCATCTGCCTGGTAGTTGATGACAAAGAGAAAAGGCTCTTTCTGGCTTGCCAATCGGTTGATTTTATCTATGATTTTCTGTTTCATGTCTGCAAAGATACTGCTTTTATTTAGAAAGACAAAAGATTGGTTACAGATTTTTGTTTGATGGGACGTCTTCTCCACACGCCCTGATCAGGGCGTGTGGAGCATATTTAATACGCTTTTTCAGTCTTTTTTAATACGCTTCTCCCTGCTCTATCTCTCCCTGCGTGATGCGCTTGCGGTCGATGGCGCGCCAGGCAAAGACGATGTAGGCGAGGACGAACGGGATGAGGAGGGAGACTATCGCCATGGTGCGGAGCGTGAACTCGCTGCTACAGCTGTTGGCGAGGGTGAGCGAACTCTGAAGGTCGATGTTGGATGGATAGTAGGCGGTATTGTTCCAGCCGGCTATCAGCAGCAGAACCAGCACGGTAAGCACGGTTCCGATGCCCGTAAACCAGATTCCCTTTCTATACTGCACGCTCCTCGATGACTTGAAAATGCCGAAAAGAACGAGTACTACACCTATTAATAATATTACAAGCAAGATTGGCATCTCCAGAAGATTGTGAAGATACTTCATGTTCTCAATCGTAATGCCGGAAGAAGAAGTGCTGAATCCGTCCTTTACCAGCAATCTGATGAGGAATGGCAGGAAGAACAATAGGAAGAGCAGGGCATTCCATGGCAACTGGCGGGTACAGCGCTCCTGAATCTGCTGGTGTTCGATGTTGTTCTTGATGTAGAGCATGCCCAGAATGCGGGCTAGCATCAGTACGGCAAGTCCCAGCACCACGTTCCATGGGTCGAGCAGGGCATCAAGACCATGACTGGCGTTTGCCCAGCGGCTGATAACGGGTTGCAGACTGTTGGTAATATTGCCCTTGTCTATCAGGAAATTGCTGCCGTTGAAGAAGGTGGCTACGGCTCCGCCAAGAAGCAGCGGACCCACGATGCCGTTGATGATAAGACAAATCTGAAAGGTCTTCGGTCCAAGAAAATTACCTATCTTGTTCTGGAATTCATAGCTCACGGCTTGAATCACAAACGAGAACAGGATGATCATCCACAGCCAGTAGGCTCCGCCGAAACTGGTGCTGTAGAACAGCGGGAACGAGGCGAAGAAGGCTCCGCCGAAGGTGACGAGCGTGGTGAAGGTGAACTCCCATTTTCGTCCCGTAGAGTTGATGATGAGGCGACGCTCTTCTTCCGTTTTTCCCAAACAGAATATCAAGGTGTTGGCTCCCTGTACAAACATGAGAAACACCAGCAGGGCTCCTAATAATGATACGAGGAACCACCAGTATGATTGCAAAAATTCGTATGTCATAATGCTAATGTCATAAAGTTAATTCATAATCTTAAGTTTATCATCTTAAGTTTTTATTCATATTCCGGTCCTTTCTTAATCTGCTTTACCAGAATGCTGATTTCTACGGCAAGCATGGTGGTGAAGAGTGCCAGGAAGATAAAGAAGGTGGTGGCCACGCTGCCTGCCTCGATGTCGGAGATGGCGGCGCTTACTGGCAGCAGGTCTTGGATGGTCCAAGGCTGGCGACCGATTTCTGCTACTATCCAGCCCGATTCTGAGGCGATGTAAGCCAGCGGAATCATGATGATGGCGGAAATGAGGAACCATCGGTATTGGGCGATTTCCTTCTTATAGACCAGGAATAGGCTGAGGGCGAAGAAGAGGATGAGCAGGCAGCCTACTCCCACCATCAGGCGGAAGGCGTAGAAGCAGATCGGGATGCTCGGCACCAGTTCCTTGGCGTCCTTGATGTAACCATATCCGAAGTATTTCATGTTTTCCTTTAAGATAGGGAGCTGGTCTTTCGCCTTGGTTTCGCGATAGGTTTTCAGGGCAACAATCGCCTTCTTGCCCCGGGCTATCTTTTCCTGCACGGATGGTTCACGGGTGCCATCCTCCTTAGTATAACCATTGAGAATATTGTTTACGCCAGGCACGTAGCCGTCGGCTGTGCGGGTGGCTAAGAACGAGAGCATGTTAGGGATGGCGATGCGCATGGCTGGCTCCTGCTCGTTTTCGTAATCGGGCTGCCGGAAGGGGTGAACGGCTGCTATCGCCGTAAGACCCTCGCCCTTGCCACCATTATATAATGCTTCCATCGCAGCCAGTTTCATCGGCTGCACCTGTGCCACCTGATAGGCGGAGCTGTCGCCGGTCATCGCAGCCAGCAGGGTGGCGATGAGTCCTACTCCGGCACCCATCTTGATGCTCGCCTTGGCAAGTTGGGTTTCTCTCTTCTTCAGGAGATACCAGCAGCTTACGGCTACCACGAAGGTGGCTCCGATGATCCAGGATGAAGTGACGGTATGGGTAAACTTGTTGATGGCGAATGGCGAGAGTGCCACATCCATAAACGAAGTCATCTCGAAGCGCATGGTGTCGGGATTAAATTCCTGCCCTACAGGATATTGCATCCAGGCGTTGGCTACGAGAATCCACCAGGCAGAAATGGTGGCGCCAAGTCCCGTGAGCCAGGTGGAGGCAAGGTGAAAGCCCCGGCTCACCTTATCCCAGCCGAAGAACATTACGGCTACGAAGGTGCTCTCCATGAAGAATGCCAGGATGCCTTCGATGGCTAGGGGAGCGCCGAATACGTCGCCCACGAACCAGGAGTAGTTGCTCCAGTTGGTTCCGAATTCAAATTCCAGGATGATGCCTGTGGCAACGCCCATGGCGAAGTTCACGCCAAAGAGTTTTTGCCAGAAACGGGTTACGTGCTTCCAGAATGGTTTGTTGGTGCGGTAGTAGCATGTTTCGGCGATGCCCATGATTACTGCCAGTCCCAGGGTGAGCGGCACGAACAGCCAATGGTAGATGGCCGTGAGTGCGAATTGCGCCCTCGACCAGTCGATGGTGGCTGATGTAATGTCTAACAATAGATTTGTCATCATAGTTGAATGGTTTTAAAATTGTTATTATATAATGTTTTTGTATTTTTTCCGATAATATGGGATTGAAATTCAGAGTTTTATCTGTTCAGGATTTCCTTGGATACGAAGCCAGCCTTGTCTCCATTCTTGGCATTCGTATTGATAAAATCTGGGAAGAAAAAGAGCTTGAGCACCAGGAAGATGATGGCAAGCTTGATGAGGATGACAGCCCACAACGTCTTGCCCAGGGTCATCGTCCTGAAACCATCGTAATAGAGATGGAATATTTGGGATAGAAGTCCTAGTTTCATCGGCTTCACATCCGTTTTCATCAGGTTTTTATCCTTTTTCTTCTGCATAAGCACTCCTTCTTTAAAAAATCTGCTGCAAATCTACAATAAAATTATGTAACTACCAAATATTTTGTTGAAAAAGTTACAAAAAGGTTGTTTTTAGATATCCCATAAGGGAGTTATTTTAAAGTTTTTCTTTTTTTTTTATGAGATAAGTCTTGCCGTTTCATCAGAATTCATTATCTTTGTCTCCTAAAACATAGAAACATTTTAATCAGAAGAAATAATGAATATAGAATCTGTTAGAGAGTATTGCCTCTCGCTTCCCCTCGTAGCTGAGGCTTTTCCTTTTGATGAGCGGACCTTGGTATTTCGCATTTTGGGCAAGATCTTTGCCTGTGTTGACCTGGAGCGCCCCGAGTGGGTTACGATGAAATGTAATGCCGATTACGCCCTCGAACTCCGGGAAGTGTATCCCGAAATAGAAGGCGCATGGCATTGGAATAAGAAATACTGGAATCAGGTAAACCTTTATGGCACGCTGGAAGATGATTTCATCCAGACCCTGATTCGCCACAGTTATTCCGAGGTGGTGAAGAAACTCAAGAAACAGGAAAAGCTTGAGCATCCTGAAATCATGGAGGTGGTGGAGTAGTTTCTACCACTCCACCTTATCGTTGAGAATCACGCCGTCGGTTGCATCTTCGGCTGTAAAGGTTTCGCCCTTATACTGCACGCAGAGCATCACGAGTGGTTCTGTACCATTGTTGCGAACGGAGCGCTTGCCGTCTGGTGCTACTCTCACCACGCTTCCCTCCTGAACTGGGAATACCTTGCCATCCACCTGGAATTCGCCCTTGCCGCTGAGGAAGAAATACAGTTCCTCGTGGTTCTTGTGAGTATGGAGGAAACCAGTCTCTGTGCCAGGAGCAAAGTTCTGGAATGAGAACTCGCCACTAGTAGCGTTTACGCTCTGACCTCCGAATACCTTTCCGGGAATCTTAATCTCAGGACCCAACTCTAAGGTGTAATCCTTGATTTCACTCATCTTACCAAAATCTGTGGCTGTGAAGTTCTCAGCCTTTGCAATAAGCTTTGTTTCTTTCATCTTTTCTGTTATTTTTAAATGTTTATATTTCTCTTTTTATTTCTGAATTGCGCTGCAAAGATACTGCGAAAAACTGGTTCCTGCAAGAGGGCACTTGGGGGTAAGATGGTTACCGGGAGGTAACTATTGTGTGGGAATGGGAGAAAGAAAAATGAAGCGTTAACTTAGATTAACTTCGTATGTTTTGTGTCTTTTCGGATATTAGTTACTTTTGTAGCCTATTGCAGAATATTACAGAGTTTTGCAGAATATTATAGATTATTGCAGAATATTATAGTAGAATATAAAGAAGATAGATTATGGCAAGAATGATAAAAGAAATGGTAGTGCAGGACTGTCCCATCCGTAACGTCCTGGCGCGTGTTTGCGACAAGTGGTCTCTACTGGTAATCTACACCCTGAAATATCATCAGGATGGTCCCCTCCGGTTTAATGCCCTGCGTAAGCTGATTCCGGATATTTCGCAGAAAATGCTTACCAGCACGTTAAAATCGCTGGAGGCTGATGGCTACGTTACCCGCAAGGCTTATGCCGAAGTGCCGCCAAGAGTGGAGTATTCTCTCACACCTCGTGCTGAAACCCTTATTCCTGTTATGGATCATCTGATAAAATGGGCGCTGGATAACATGGCTGTGATTCTGAAGGATAGGGATAAGGCAGCAGGCTGATTTCTAAAATGAGTTTTCCTGAAGAATATTCCAAGATGAGTTTTCCGGAAAATCATTCATTTTTTCTGTAGTTTGGGTAATGCGTGTTTCCAGGATTCTTCGTATCTTTGCACCCGGAAATCATAATTATAAATATAAGAAAATGTATATTGAGAAAATAAAGTCACCAGCCGACTTGAAGAAGCTGGATTTGAAGGAACTGCAGGTGGTGGCTGATGAAACCAGACAGGCTGTGCTGAACCGTGTAAGCAAGCATGGCGGTCATGTGGGACCGAACCTGGGATTCGTAGAGGCTACCGTGGCGCTTCACTACGTTTTTGATGCGCCAAAGGATAAGCTCGTGTTTGACGTAAGCCACCAATGTTATCCGCATAAGGTACTCACTGGACGAGCTGCGGGATTCCTCGGCGATGTGGATGACATGAATGCTATTTCGGGCTATTCTTCTCCTGCCGAATGTCCGGAGTTTGACAATTTCGAGGTGGGGCATACTTCCACTTCCGTGAGTCTTGCCACCGGTTTGCAGAAGGCGCGCGACGTCAAGGGTACCGATGAGAACATCATCGCCATTATCGGCGACGGCTCCCTTTCTGGCGGCGAGGCTTTCGAGGGACTGGATGAGGCTTCGGAACTCGGTACGGGCATCATCATCGTGGTGAACGACAACGAAATGTCTATCGCCGAAAATCATGGCGGAATCTACAAGAACCTGCGTGCCCTGCGCCAGAGCAACGGCACCTGCGAGCACAACTGGTTCAAGGCGTGGGGCTTTGAATACAAGTACCTGGAAGAGGGTAACGACATCGAAAAACTCATCCAGGTTTTCAAGAGCGTGAAGGATACGGATAAGCCTACCGTAGTTCACATTCATACAGAGAAAGGTCATGGATTTGCACCAGCCGTAGCCAACAAGGAGGCTTGGCATTGGGGAATGCCTTTCAATCTGGAAGACGGTTCGCGACCAAGAAGGAATGCCGATGGAACCCTCCCGGAAGTTGCTCCAACAGAGGATTACGGTACATTATTCTCTGACTGGATGCTCAGCCAGATGAAGCAGGATAAGACCCTCATCGCCGTAACCGCCGGTACTCCTACCGCAGGCGGCTTTACTGCCGATAAGCGAAAGTTGGCTGGCAAGCAGCACATCGATATGGGAATCGCCGAAGAGCAGGCAGTAGCGATGATTTCGGGAATGGCGAAGGGTGGATTGCATCCTGTCTGGACCGTTTACAGCACCTTCATCCAGCGCACCTACGACCAGATAGCGCAAGACCTCTGCATCAATTCCCCCCCAGCCGTAATCAACGTGGTAGGAGGCGGAGTGAACTCGATGAACGACATCACCCACATCTGCCTTTTCGATATTCCGATGCTCTGCAGCATTCCGGGGCTCATCTATCTGGCTCCAACCACCTGCGAGGAGTATTTCGCCATGCTCCGCTGGAGCATTCTGCAGGATAAGAAACCTATCGCCATCCGCGTGCCAAGCAATGGCGTGGTTCATACTTCTGAAACCGTTGATGCTGAGTATGGTTACGAGGCAAAGTACAAGGTGATGCACCAGGGCGAGAAGGTGGCAGTCATCGCCGCCGGTTCGTTCTATCAGAAGGGCGAGAATGTAGTCCGCCTGTTGGCTGATAAGGGTATCGATGCTACGCTCATCAATCCCCGTTATCTGAATGAGGTGGATGCCGAAGTGCTGGATAGCCTGAAGGCAAACCATCAGTTGGTGGTAACCCTGGAAGATGGCTCGAAGGATGGCGGATTCGGAGAGCGTATCGCCTCTTACTATGGCACTTCAGAAATGAAGGTGATGGTGGGCGGCATCAGAAAGGGACTCTACGACAGATATGATGTGCAGCAGTTGCTTTCGGCTAATCGCCTGCTCGATGAGCAGATTGTGGAAGACATTCTGGAGAATATAGGATAGTTGAGATAAAAAGAAAATCCAAGCAGGAGAATGAACTCTCTAGCTTGGATTTTTTTGTTTTATCATCGAATGTTTGTCTTAATCTCAGTCTCAATCATCATCATCGTCATCATCATCATCCCAATCTCTATCGTGCTTCCACTTCTTCTTGTCGTGCTTCCACTTCTTGTCGTGCTTGTGATGCTTGTGATGCTTGCCCGGCTTTTCTGGTCCATAAGTTACATGGGTTCCGCCTGGCCATCCCGGTCTTCCGTAGCTGCACTCAGGACGAGGGCGGCGCTTGTCGTGTCCCCAGTTATGCTTTGGATATTTGGTGTAAATATGGTGAACATACACATGATTCTGCCAGCCGATAGGGCGATAGAAATAGTAAGAGTTCTTGAATCTCTTCCATTGTCTGGCGGTCATCATGCGCTTGAGCTGCTTGTTGCGGTAATGCCAGCCGTATGCATCAATGTCGCGATAGCTGCGGATGCCATTGAGATAATTGAGATTGATGTTCAGGATGCTGTTGCGCTGGGCGCTGCTCAATCCCAGTTCCACCACCATCTTATCTGTGATAAAACGGGCTTCTGCCTGAATATTTGTCAGTCTCTGAGCATTCATAGATGTAATCATCATCCATACTGCTACCAATGTCATAATCATTCTTTTCATAACTATCTTCTCTTTAAAGGGTTATTACTGCATTTATTTTAATTGAAGAGGCTACTTGGTGCCGCTATCAACTTTTTGATGGTGCAAAGATAGGGAGAATAGCTGAAAACAACAAGGGGAAAACCATAAACCAGCGTATGATTTTCCCTAAAAGCATCGGGGAAACTCCCGTAATAAAATTGTAGTATCTTTTATCTGCTAATTAAAATCCTTGTAACCTCATTGTCACATAATACCCCTACCTTTGCACCCGAAATTTAACAGGTATTACCCCGAAAGGGGAAATCTTTAATAAAAGTATTATAGTCAGATAAAGAAAAATGGAAAAGAAAGTATCGGGTAAGCATAGCAGCATGAATGGCTTTGCTATGATGAAAGGTAGAGTAGTTACAGTAGTTTTGGCTTCGGCTTTATTGTTGGGTGGAGGCTTGACTGCACAGGCTCAAAACGCAGCATTAACAACCTGTTCTCAGAGTGCAGCAACCGCCATTCCGCAGAATCCTAACTGGAAGGCGAATGCTGCCGAATGGCAGAAACTGAAGGGTGAAATCACCCTCTACATGACCAATGATATGGGTCGCAACGGCTACTACGACCAGAAGCCTATCGCCGAACTGATGGGCGAGATGGCGGGCACAGTAGATCCGGAATGTGTACTTGCCGTGGGCGACATCCACCATTTCAATGGCGTGGCTTCTACCCAGGACCCTCTGTGGCTTACCAATTACGAATGGGTTTATTCTCATCCCGACCTGATGCTCAACTGGTTCCCGGTTTGCGGAAACCATGAGTATCGTGGTGATACCCAGGCTTTTATGGAATACGGCAAGGTGAGTCGCCGCTGGATGATGTCAGCCAAATATTACACCAAGGTGTTCGACCACAAGGGAACCACCGTGCGCGTCATCTTCCTCGATACCACGCCCCTCATCGATTCTTACCGCAAGAATCCGGAAATCTATCCTGATGCCTGCAAGCAGGATGCTGAGGCTCAGCTCTCCTGGCTTGACGAAACCCTGAAGAATGCCAAGGAAGATTGGGTCATCGTGGTAGGTCATCATCCTATCTACGCCTACACCACGAAGAAGGAGAATGAGCGTCTCGACATGCAGAAGCGCCTCCTGCCTATCCTCCATAAATATAATAATGTGGCGATTTATGCCTGCGGTCACATCCACAACTTCCAGTACATCCAGAAGAAGGGCGACAACATCGACTACGTAGTCAATTCCTCTTCATCTCTGGCTCGTCCAGTGAAGCCTATCGATGGCACCGTGTTCTGCAGTCCTGCTGATGGCTTCTCTGTATTTACAGCAGATAAGAAGCAGCTGAGAATGTCGATGATTGACAAGGATGGAAAAATCATCCACACGGTTTTAAAGGTAAAAAAGTAAAAAGAGCTTTAACCCCTTTGCACCCCCGTTCCCAGCGATTCCATCGCTGTTCTCCAAGCTTTTATATTAAAGGTAAAAGGAGCTTTTTTGCGAAAAGAAACGAATGAAGATTTCAATAGCGATATAGATGAAAAGATTTTTACTGAGTGCGGCGTTTCTTGCCGCTGCAACTACCGCCATCCAGGCACATACGCTGGATGGTGTAGTCAAGGATAACAAAACGGGCGAACCCCTCATCGGAACCGTAATCCGGGTAAAGGAGCTGCCCAACGTGAGTACCACCACCGGACTTGATGGTACGTTCACCCTGCATGAATTGCCTGATAAAGGCAAGTTTACCATCATCGTTTCCTACATGTCTTACAAAACCAAGGAGATGGTTATAGATGTAGCTAAGAAAAACAAGGTGGATATTCCGATGGATGAAGACTTGAAGCAGTTGGGCGAAGTGGTGGTTACCGGTCATCGTGAATACCGCAGCGACCGAAGTGCTATAGAAACCGTGAAGAATGCCGGCAACGTGCTCAACGTGATGAGCCAGCAGAGCATCCAGCTTTCGCCTGATGTCAACGTGGCGAGCGTTTTGCAGCGAGTATCGGGTGTAACCATGGAGCGTGATGCATCGGGCGAGGCTTCCTACGCCATCCTCCGAGGCATGGACAAGCGCTACAACTACACCCTGGTGAACGGCGTAAAGATTCCTAGTCCGGATGATAAAAACCGTTACATCCCTTTGAATATCTTCCCTTCTGATTTGATGGATCGCCTGGTGGTATCTAAGTCTTTGACGGCTGATATGGAAGGCGATGCAGCCGGCGGCGTGGTTGATATGGTGATGAAGGATGCCCCATCCCGCTTCCAGATTCAGGCAAATGCAGCCATCGGAGCAAGTGATTATTTCTGGAAGGATGGCAGAGATTATCTTACCAGCAATCGCTCTGATTATACAAAGAAATCTCCTTACGAGGCTTTCGGCTCTGAATACAAGGCACAGATGAGCGATTTCAAGAACGGTCCTGTTCAGTTGAAGAGCCATTCTCTTCCTGCTCCTAACTTCATAGGAGGTCTGAGCATCGGCAACCGCTTCTGGAACGACCGCCTGGGCGTGATGCTTGCCGGAAGCGTTCAGAATGTTTTCCGTGGTACAGAGCGCACCTACAATTCCGTAAAGATGGCTTCGGGCGAGCAGGCCATGTACATTTCCAATCTGCAGCATCGCTATTATAGCATCCACGACCTTACTGCGGGTGCTCATGCCAAGTTCGACTTAACCCTGCCTGGTCACAAGCTGGAATGGTACAACATGTATGTGCGCACCAATTCCAAGGGCACCAGATACAACAATAGCGTCAACACCGAATACATCGGAGCCGACAGCTACACCCAGGATGATGAGGTGCGCTCTCTTTCAACCACCCAGAGCATCTTTGCCACCAATCTGAAGGCTACGCATCATCTTACCAAGGATTTTACCGTAGATTGGTCGGGCGTGTTCTCGCAGGCTAAGGAGGAAGATCCGGACAGAACTTACGTTACCCTGACGAATACCGTGAGCAGAAAAGCCGAGAATGGCGGCGATGCCGTTTCGGGTTCCATCTGGGAAGGCGACAAGAACATCACCAAGACCCTGCCTAAGAGTGCCGAACGCCGATTCCAGCACAACAAGGATACCGACTGGGCGGGTTACATCAACCTCTCTTACGATACCCATTTCGCCAACTCTGTGGAGGCTCTCTGGAAGGCGGGCGCACAGTATCGCAGAAAGGAACGCAGCAATAGATATTATTCTTACATCTTCAATCCTGCCGACATCTCGCAGCGATTGGATGGCAACGGAATAGACCAGTTTGCTCACATCGATTGGGTTTGCAAGACTCCTTATTCTCAGGCTTCGCAGCTCAACTACGATTCCAAGGAGCACATCGGCGGAGCCTACGCCATGGTAACCCTGAAGAGCGAGGTGGGCGAACTGAATGCCGGTTTCCGTGCCGAGCACACCAACCAGATTTACACCATGCTCCAGCACTTCCGCAACATGGGACAGGTGGGCGAGCAGAGCTACTGGGATTATCTGCCATCGGCATCCATCAAGTGGACGCCAACCAGGAAGATGAACGTGCGTCTCTCTTACTATCGCTCCATCAACCGTCCGGGCTTCTACGAGATAGTGCCTTATCAGATTCAGGGCGAGGAGTATCAGGAAAAAGGTAATCCAAACCTGAAGCGTGCCCGCATCGACAACATCGACCTGCGATGGGAGTGGTTCCCAAGCAAGACCGAGCAGATTCTTGCCGGCGTATTCTATAAGTATCTGAAAGACCCTATAGAGCAGGTGTTCGTAACATCGGATGGCAAGATAGGCGCCGGAACCGATGCCTACTACATGCCGGATAACCTAGGTAATGCCAAGAACATGGGATTTGAAATCGACCTCATCAAGTACATCCGCCACTTCGGAGTAAAGGCGAATTATACTTACACCCATTCTGAAATCACCACCTCGAAGCGTGAGTACAAGGAGGGTAGTGCCGAGTATAAATCGGGCGTAACCCAGACCCGTCCGCTGGTTAACCAGGCTCCTCATACCGCCAACATCTCCTTATTATATAAGGATACGGAGCATGGCTGGAATGCGCAGCTGGCCTCTTCCTTCACGGGCACCAAGCTCGCCCTGGTTTCTCCCTTCAAGGATGCCGACCAGTGGGATAAGGCGATGTTCGGTCTCGACCTGAGTGCCGAGAAGCAATTCAAGAACGGCATCTCCATCTTCTTCAAGGCAAACAATCTGCTCGATGCCAAGCGTGAGAGATACTTGAAGACCGTGAACAAGAGCAACCTGGAGTATGAGGGTCAGAAGAGCGATAAGACCATCGTGGGCACTTATCAGTATGGCAGAACCTTCCTTCTGGGAGTAAGATACAAACTTTAAAAGGTAAAAAGGTAAAAAAGTAAAAAGGTAAAAAAAAAGAAATGAAAAAGATAAGTACTTTTGCAGCTTTGCTGTTGATGGCAGCAGCTGCAATGTTCTCCACATCTTGCGAGAACGATAATATCAATCCATACGATTACGTGAATAATGGCGGTAATGGAAGTGATGGCAATGAGAACCAGGGTTCTAAGGATGTCATCACAACGAAGGTGGCAGAATATCCTGCCGGTTCTGTGGTTTGGACCAAGGATACTACCCTGAGCGAGAGCGTAGAGATTCCAGTAGGAGCATCGCTCTACATTGAGCCGGGCGTAACCGTTACCTGCAAGTCAGATGTTCAGGTGCCGGTAGAAATCGTAGTATTGGGCAATCTCTATTGTATGGGAACTGCCGAGAAGCCAGTAGTCTTTACTTCTGATACCAGGAAGCCTGCCGATTGGGGCGGCATCATCTGCGGCTACAATTCAGAAGAGGTGGTGCTCAACCACGTAGATGTGGCCTATGCCGGTGCTACTCCTACCGAGAGTTCTGCTTCTTTCCAGAACAAGCTTTTCAAGACCACTATCGATGGCGGTGTGCCAGCCTTCCACTTCTGTAATGTAAACGGCAAGTTTGTGATGGCAAACAGTTTCTTCCATGACAACTACAACGACCAGACTTATTTTACAGGTGGTAACGGCGTGATTATCAACAATATCTTTGCCGATAGCGGAAATGCAGCCGATGGTGGCGAGGCCATCAACGTAAAGGCAGGTTGCAAGATTGATGTAGCCAACAACATCATCTACAATGCCTGCACCAACGCCTTCAAACTTTCTAATGCCGGCAATAGCGAGGTGATTCCTCTCACCGAGATGACCGCCTATAACAATACCATCATCAACTGCGGCTGGCGCCGTTCCAAAAACAAAAAGGGTGGTTCTGTCTGGGTAGAGAAGGCAGCGAAGCCAGTCTTCGTGAACAACCTCATCTACGATTCCCGTTTCGGACTGAAGCAGCCAAAGAAGGATGGTGCTGATATGGAGCACAGTCGTCTTACACCAAACTACTACTTTGCATCTACAGAGACAGGCGTAGCGCAGATGGCGAAGGATGCAGAGCTCGGCATCTGGTTTGATACCGATATCAAGAGCAGCGTGGCTGGTCAGCTCAACCCTCTCTTCAAGAGTTTCAAGCAGAGCGAGAAGATGAACATCAATTGCGAAATTGATGATGTAGCCCAGGGTGCTCCATTGGCATTCGACAAGAGTTGGAATTTCGATTATCAGGCAGGCAGTCCTGCTCTCTCAGGAGGTGTAACCGATTTTGTCCGTCTCTTCCCACAAGGTCTGCCATTCTTCGGCATGAAGCAGGTGAATTTCCTGGATAAGAATAACGACCAGAACTATTACTTCGCCGCCCCATTGCCAAGCGCAAGATTCGGAGCGAGATTGTAAAAAGCGATTATAATATCATAGCGCGATTAAATAAAAGAGGATGCGTGCAGGCGACATGATGTAGCTTGCACGCTTTTCTTGTACAATCGGTTTAGTTCGAGATAGAAACAACGTCTTTTCTTCATCTCTCTTACCTTCTTTCTTCTTGTATTAATAATGTGTTAATCTCGGGAAAAGTCTTGGTTGATTATAGGATAAAATGTTCTTTAACCCTATTGAAATCTCCGTTCATAGACGTTGAACCGCGGTTCAGCGTCTTTGAACGGCGGTTCAACGTCTTTGAACGGACATTCAACGTCTATGAACGGAGATTTTATCTAAGTATAAATGTTTCTTTTCTTAGTTGAAAGAACAGTTTTAGTAGGGTAAATTCCTTGTTTTACCTCTCTTTTTGTTCTAATTCATCCGCTTACTCCGAATGATGCAAGAAAAAAAGAAAAAGCTTTGAAAACAATCTCGTTTTCAAAGCTTTTTCCTTATTTATGCCTCTTTCTTCTTCGTCTTAGGAAGAACGAGGTTGAGAACTACGCCGATGACGGCGGAAAGACCGATGCCGGAAATGGCGAAGGAACCGGATGAGAGAACGGCGCCACCCAAGCCCATCGTCAGCATCACAGAGATGATGATAACATTGCGGGTTTCATTCATGTCTACCTTGTTCTGCATCAGATTCTGAACGCCCACACTTGCGATGGTTCCGAAAAGCAGCAGCATGATGCCACCTAAAACTGCCTGAGGAATGCTCTGCAACAAAGCACTCAACTTGCCCACGATAGAGAAACAGATGGCGGTGGCTGCGGATATGCGAATTACGGCAGGACTCGTTACCTTGGTGATAGACATCGCACCTGTTACCTCTGAATAAGTGGTCTCAGGAGGTCCGCCCAGAAAGGCTGAACAGAGACATGCCAGTCCATCGCCCAACATCGTGCGATGCAATCCCGGATCTGCCACGAAATCCTTCTTGGCTACGGCACTCACCACATACACATCGCCGATATGCTCCAGTACCGGAGCTATTGCCACGGGCAACATATAGAGGAATGGAGCCCAGGAAAAATGGGTGATGGTATCGAAGGATACAGGACAGGAAAACCATGATGCCGCTGCCACGCCCGAGAAATCTACCTCGCCCATGCAGATGGCGATGACGTAGCCCACGATAACCCCCGAAATGATAGGAACCAGCTTCATCAAGCCCTTGCAGAAGGTAAGCACCAGGATAGCGGTGATGAGCGATGCAAAGGCGAGAATCCAGTTGGTCTTTGCCATATCCACAGCGCTGCCCGAAAGGGAGAGACCGATGAGGATGATGGCGGGACCGATGACTACCGGAGGAAAAATCCTGTCCAGCAGTTTCTTGCCCTGCCATTTCACTAGGGCGCTCATGACGAAATACACCAGAGAAACGCTGGTTAGTCCGGCGATTGTTCCCGGCAGTCCCCATTGCTTGGTTGCAGCGATGATAGGGGCGATAAAGGCGAAGGAACTGCCCAGAAAAATAGGCACCTTACCCTTGGTGATGAAGTGAAAAAGAAAGGTTCCTACACCAGCGGTGAAGAGAGCCGTTGCCGGATCGATGCCTATCAGAAGAGGCACCAGAACCGTTGCACCGAAAGCCACAAACAGGAACTGTACTCCCACAAGGGTTTTCTTGGTCATAGAAAGTTGTTCTGTATCCATAGTCGATATTCTTTATTAGTCTTTCAGACTCTCCTGATACCAGTCGAAGAGTTTCTTCACACCATCCTCAATCTCTACCTTATGCGTCCAGCCGAGGCTGTGGAGCTTATCTACAGAGATGAGCTTGCGCATGGTTCCATCTGGCTTGCTGGCGTCAAACTCTACCTCGCCTTCGAAACCTACTGCCTTTACTACAAGCTCAGAAAGTTCACGGATGGTGAGCTCCTTGCCGGTACCCACGTTGATGTGGCAGTTGCGAATCTCACCGAGAGAAGGGATAGCGCCACCACGGCCCTCAGAGTTGTTTCTATCCACAGCACCATCTACCTTGGCACCATAGAATACAGAACTGTACTTCTCGATACCGATGATGTCCTTGAAATCTACATTCAGAAGCACGTGAACGCTGGCATCTGCCATATCCTCGCTCCAGAGGAATTCACGCAATGGTTTGCCTGTTCCCCAAAGTACTACCTTGTTGTCATAGATGCCATAGAACTCCAGCGCCTTCAGAATGCGCTCGTGAGAGTTGCTGCCGTCTACGTTACCCTCGCCGATGATTTCGCGGAGCTTATCAGTAGGGTTGATAGGGCGCTTGTTCATATCCACCTCGATGCTGTGCCAGTCGCCATCGTGGATGAGTTTGGCAAGATAAATCTTGCGCATCATCGCAGGCATTACGTGGCTGTTCTCCAGATGGAAGTTATCGTTAGGACCATAGAGGTTGGTTGGCATCACAGCGATATAGTTGGTACCATACTGAAGGTTGTAGCTCTCGCACATCTTCAGTCCGGCAATCTTGGCGATGGCATATTCCTCGTTGGTATATTCCAGCGGAGAAGTAAGGAGCACATCTTCGCTCATAGGCTGCGGTGCATTCTTAGGATAGATGCAGGTAGAGCCCAGGAAGAGGAGCTTCTTCACGCCATGAGAATAAGCGTTGCTGATTACGTTGCATTGCATCTTCATGTTCTGCATGATGAAGTCTGCACGATACAATGAATTCGCCATGATACCGCCCACGAAGGCAGCAGCCAATACTACTGCATCAGGCTTTTCCTCGTCAAAGAACTTCTCTACTGCATACTGGTCGGTCAAGTCGAGTTCTTTGTGAGAACGACCTACCAGGTTGTTATAACCTCTCTTCTTGAGGTTATTCCAGATAGCAGAACCCACGAGTCCGTGGTGTCCTGCAATATAAATCTTTGAATTCTTATCCAACATAATTACTTAACAATTCCCTTTTCCAAATATTCTGCAAGATTGCAGCGAACCTTCTGACCGGCATCCTCGGCAGCCACCTTCGCCATATCGCTCTCTACCATGATCTTTACGAGATCCTCGAAAGAAGTGGTGTTAGGATTCCAGTTGAGCTTAGCCTTAGCCTTTGTTGGGTCACCCCAGAGGTTCACCACGTCTGTAGGACGGTAGAAATCAGGAGAAACCTCAACGAGAGTCTTGCCGATGAGTTCCTCAGGACCCTCAACGCAGATACCCTTCTCGTTCTCATCCTTGCCTTCCCATTTCAGTTCGATTCCTACATAGTGGAACGCCAGCTGGGCGAACTCACGGACAGAGTGCTGCTTACCTGTTGCAATCACGAAGTCCTCTGGCTTCTCAGCCTGGAGAATCAGCCACATACACTCTACATAATCCTTGGCATAACCCCAGTCGCGGAGCGAATCCAGGTTACCGAGATAGAGCTTGTCTTGCTTGCCCTGCTTGATGCGGGCTGCAGCCAAAGTAATCTTGCGGGTTACGAAAGTCTCACCACGGCGCTCACTTTCATGATTGAAGAGGATACCAGAGCAGCAGAACATATCATAAGCCTCACGATACTCCTTGACAATCCAGAAACCATACTGCTTGGCAACAGCGTATGGAGAATAAGGGTGGAATGGAGTGTTCTCGTTCTGAGGAACCTCTTCTACCTTACCGTAGAGCTCAGATGTTGAAGCCTGATACATGCGGCAAGTCTTCTCTAGACCGCATTGGCGGATAGCCTCCAGGATACGGAGCACACCGGTAGCATCTACATCTGCTGTAAACTCTGGGGAGTCGAAGCTCACCTGTACGTGGCTCTGTGCTGCCAGATTATATACCTCAGTAGGTTTCACCTTGTTCATTACCTGGATGATACTCATAGAGTCACCGAGGTCAGCATAGTGAAGATGGAAATTAGGTGTACCCTCCAAATGGGCAATTCTTTCGCGGTAGTCGGTAGATGATCGGCGGATAGTTCCGTGAACATCATACCCTTTTTCCAACAATAATTCAGCCAAGTATGAACCATCCTGGCCTGTAATACCTGTAATTAAAGCTACTTTTCTATTCATGTCATTATATGTTTTTAATGATGTCTTTTTATTGAATAAGTCAGAATATCTGTGGGTGAACCGGATTAAGCCTCAGCAATCAGGTTTTCAAAGTCATCACAGAATTCAGTCATCTGGTGATAGAGTAGATTGCAACCCTTATTGGATAATTCTTCATCTGGTAGCGGACCGCTGTTAATTGCTACCGTAAAAATGTTGGCTGCCACGCCGGCACGGACGCCCAAAGGAGCATTCTCTACCACGATGCCTTCCCAGGGTTTCAGGTTTCCTGCCTTCTGCAATCCCATGAGATATGGGTCAGGATTTGGTTTGCCGCGCTTTACATCATAGGCGGTTACGATATGTGCTTCATCCAGAAAATCGCCGAAGTCGTTGAGCAGTCGCATGATGAGCGGGCGCTGTCCGCTTCCTGTTACCACTCCTACCTGCATGCCGGCATCTTTAATCTTCTGCATGATTTCCTTTACGCCAGGAAATATTTCGGCAGTAGGCATCGAGTGGAATATTTCGGTCTTTACATCATACATCTTCTGTGCTTCGTCCAGCGTGATGTCGATGCCCTTCTGCTTCTTCACCATCATCTGGATGGTGTCAATGCCTCGGGCTCCTTCGGTGGCATAAGCATCGGCTGCTGTCATGTGGATATCAAACTGTTTCATCGATTCCTGCCATGCCACAGCATGATTTGGCATACTGTTGTACAGCACGCCGTCCATATCAAAAAGCACGGCTTTAGGGTTGAATTCCCCAAAGCCGTGTTCTTTCATATATTTAAAAATAATTTCTTTCATCAACTATTTAATGTTTTGTGTTTAATGTTTAGTGTTTAATGCTTTGCATGGCGTATGCCTCAACTAAACATTAAACACTACACATTATTCATTCTTCAAGCGCTCCTGGATAGCTTTGCTCTCTGCCTCATAACCTGGCTTGTTGAGCAATGCGAACATGTTCTTCTTGTATGCCTCAACACCAGGCTGGTTGAATGGGTTCACCTCTTCCAAGAGACCGCTGATACCGCAAGCCTTCTCGAAGAAGTAGATCAGCTGACCGAGGTAGTAAGCGTTCAACTCTGGTACGTTAACCAGGATGTTAGGAACACCACCGTCAACGTGAGCCAGACGTGTACCGAGCTCTGCCATCTTGTTCACCTCGTCAACACGCTTGCCCTCGAGGAAGTTCAAACCGTCGAGGTTCTCATCATCGTGAGGGAAGAGCAACTTCTCGTTAGGAGTCTCTACGCTGATAACAGTCTCGAAGATAGAGCGCTCGCCCTGCTGAATCCACTGGCCCATAGAGTGAAGGTCGGTAGTGAAGTCGCAAGCTGCTGGGAAGATACCCTTCTGGTCCTTACCCTCGCTCTCACCATAGAGCTGCTTCCACCACTCAGCGAAGTAGTGAAGTTTAGGCTGGAAGTTGCATACGATCTCAATCTTCTTGCCAGCCTGAGTATAGAGAGCCTGACGTGTAGCTGCATAGATAGCTGCAGGATTCTCCTCGAAAGCTACGTCCTTGCCACAAGCCTTCTCCATGTCAGCCGCACCAGCTACGAGCTGCTTTACATCGAAACCTGCTACTGCGATAGGCAACAAACCTACAGGGGTCAAAACAGAGAAGCGGCCACCTACATTATCAGGGATGATGAAGCTCTTGTAACCCTCCTTGTCAGCACAAGTACGTGCAGCACCCTTCTTGGCGTCGGTTACAGCTACGATAACATCCTTAGCCTCTTCCTTACCGCGCTGATCCTCGCATTGCTTCTTCAAAAGACGGAAAGCGAGAGCAGTCTCAGTAGTGGTACCAGACTTAGAGATATTGATGACACCAAACTTCTTGTTCTTCAAGAAAGAAGTCAACTCAAAGAGGTAGTCCTCACCGATATTGTTACCTGCGAAGAGGATAGTAGGGTTCTTCTTGTCGTTTACGAGCCAAGCGAAAGAGTTGCCGAGGCCTTCGATAACGGCGCGTGCACCGAGGTAGCTACCACCGATACCTGCTACAACAACCACCTCACACTTTTCGCGCAAAGTATTGGCAACAGCCTGAATCTCATTGAGGAACTCAGGAGTGATAGAAGATGGCAAATGCAACCATCCCAAGAAATCGTTACCTTCACAAGTGCCGTTCTCAAGAGCTTCCTGAGCGGCCTTAACCTTAGGCTCGTAAGCCTTTACTGCACCTTCTGCAAGGAATGATGCAGCCTTTGTAATGTTTAAGCTGATACTTTTCATTTTTTCTTTTAATATCTAAATGAATGTGTTAATGTTACTACTTGAAGCCAAACTCTTCTGCCGAAACCGAAGGATAGGATGTGCCTATCTGAACGAGTCGGTCAAGAGTTTGATTTCGATTTGCGGACTGATGCGCTCGTACAATATATTATATACAGCATCGAGAATCGGCATGTTGACGTGCATGTGGCGATTGATTTCCTTCATACACTTGGTGCCGAAATATCCTTCTGCAATCATCTCCATCTCTATCTGCGCACTCTTCACGCTGTAGCCCTTGCCTATCATGGTTCCGAAGGTGCGGTTGCGGGAAAAGTTGCTGTAACCTGTTACGAGCAAGTCGCCCAGATAAACTGAGTCGTACATGCTTCGGTCGATAGGGTGGACGGCTGTCAGGAAGCGGTGCATCTCCTGAACGGCATTTGACATGAGTACCGCCTGGAAGTTGTCACCATACTTCAGTCCGCCACAGATACCTGCTGCGATGGCGTATACGTTCTTCAGAACCGAAGAGTATTCGATGCCGATGACATCGCTCGAAGTCTTGGTCTTGATGAATTCACTCGCCAGACAATCGTTGGCGAAGGCACGCGCCTTTTCGGTATCGCTACAGCCCACGGTGAGATAGCTCAGTCGCTCCAGTGCCACTTCCTCGGCATGAGAAGGACCTCCGATGCAGGCGAGGTTCTCGTAAGGCACATCGTAAACCTGATGGAAATACTCTGAGCAAACGAGGTTTTCATCTGGCACAATACCTTTGATGGCTGTGATGATGAACTTGTCGCTGAGTCGCGTCTTGAGCTTCTTGAGATGATTCTTCAGATAAGGCGACGGGGTGACGAACACGAGTGTATCGTAGTTCTGCACTATCTTGTTGATGTCGGAAGAGAAGAAAATCTCATCTACATTGAATCGTGCCGACATCAGATAGGCAGGGTTGTGCCCCATGCGCTTGAAGTCCTCGATGCGGTCATCGCGACGCATATACCAGCCTATGTGATGAGTATGACCCACCACAATCTTGGCTATTGCCGTAGCCCAGCTACCGCCGCCAATTATCGCTATTTTACCGCAGTTGAACACTTCGAATGAATTTATAATTAATAATTAATAATGAGGCTTTCGCCTTTGTTTGTAGATATAATGTATAACCAATAAAAAGCCGGAACTCTTTATTGATTATACATTATTAATTATGCATTATCAATTAAGCATTTGCTGCATTAATCCAGCCCTGGATGTCGTCAACAGAAGGCTTCTCGTAGCCGAGCTTGTACTTCTTGTTGATTTCTCCAATCTTCTGCTGCAAGCCTTGTGCTTTTTCTTCACGGATATCAGAGATGAGGTTGAAGCCTGCCTTGCGGAGCACGTATGCCCAATCCTCTGGCACGCCAATCTCTTCCCATTCCTTGATGGTGCTCTGTGGCATCTTCTTCTCTGGCTTCATCTGTGGGAAGAACAGTACCTCCTGAATGAAGGTCTTGCCTGTCATCAACATGACCAAGCGGTCGATACCGATACCGATACCTGATGTTGGAGGCATACCGTACTGGAGGGCACGGAGGAAGTCTTGGTCGATGATCATCGCCTCGTCATCACCCTTGTCAGCAAGCTTCATCTGGTCGATGAAACGCTCTTCCTGATCAATTGGGTCGTTGAGCTCAGAGTATGCATTGGCAAGCTCCTTACCGTTTACCATCAACTCGAAACGCTCGGTCAAGCCTGGCTTAGAACGGTGCATCTTGGTCAATGGAGACATCTCTACAGGATAGTCGGTGATGAAGGTTGGCTGGAGGAAGGTTCCCTCGCAGAACTCACCGAAGAGCTCATCAATCAACTTACCCTTACCCATGGTCTCATCTACGTCCATGCCCTTCTCCTTGCAGAATGCGCGGATCTCTTCCTCGGTCTTGCCGTTGCAGTCGAAACCGGTCTTTTCCTTGATGGCATCGAGGATAGGCAGACGGCGATATGGAGCCTTGAAGCTGATGATGTTGCCATCAATCTCGCGCTCTGGCTTGCCGTTTACGGCGATACAGATAGTTTCGAGCAACTTCTCTGTGAAAGCCATCATCCAGTTGTAATCCTTGTACTGAACATAAAGCTCCATACAGGTAAACTCAGGGTTGTGGTTGCGGTCCATACCCTCGTTGCGGAAGTTCTTGCCAATCTCATAGACACCCTCGAAACCACCTACGATGAGGCGCTTCAGGTAGAGCTCGGTAGCGATACGCATGTACATATCCTGATCGAGCGCATTGAAGTGGGTGATGAATGGGCGGGCAGAAGCACCACCGGCAATGCTCTGCAGGGTAGGAGTCTCTACCTCTGTATAACCTGCGTTGTCGAGTACGCTGCGGAGTGTGCGGAGTACGGTAGCACGCTGCAGGAAGGTATCCTTTACGCCATCATTAACGATGAGGTCAACGTAGCGCTGGCGGTAACGCAACTCTGGATCATCGAACTTGTCGTAAGCCACGCCATCCTTATACTTCACGATAGGGAGTGGCTTCAAGCTCTTAGAGAGCAGGCACAATTCCTTGGCGTGAACGGAAATCTCGCCAGTCTGTGTGCGGAATACGAAACCCTTTACACCGATGAAGTCACCGATATCGAGAAGCTTCTTGAATACTGTATTATAAAGGTCCTTGTTCTCGTCTGGACAAATCTCGTCGCGGGCGATATAAACCTGGATTCTTCCCTTTGAGTCCTGCAACTCAGCAAAGCTAGCTTTACCCATTACGCGGCGCCCCATCATACGTCCGGCGATAACTACCTGGCGTGGCTCGTCCTCGTCCTTGAATTCAGCTTTGATATCTGTGCTGAATGCATTGGTTGGAAACTCTGCTGCTGGGTATGGGTCGATGCCCATCTCGCGCAATGTCTGAAGACTCTGTCTGCGAACGATTTCCTGTTCGCTTAGCTCTAAAATGTTCATATTCTATTCAGATATATCTTTTATTTTCTTATTTTTGGTGCAAAAATACAAAATAAATCTGAACTATATGCCGTTTTTTATGTTTTTTATTATTAAAGAAAGGAAAAGGTATGTAAAGTTTGCCCTTCATCAAATAAAAAGTGCGATAAATTTTGTTTTCTCTAAAGAAAGTCTTACCTTTGCGTTGAGTTTATCAGAAACATACTTTGGAGCGAAGAGAAACGAATAGCTCTGAATCAATAACAAAATACGAAAAATAGGAGATCATAAGATGAACATAGATGAATTAGTAAAAAGAATCAGCAAGACTGATGGATTATCCAAGACCCTCGGAATGCATTTCATTTCTACCCCTGAGCCTGATACGCTTCAGGCAACGATGAAGGTAGATGAGCGTAATCGCCAACCTTTCGGCTTCTTGAGTGGAGGTGCTTCTCTGGCTCTTGCCGAGAATGTGGCGGGTATCGGTTCCCTGGCGCTCTGTCCGGGACAGATTGCCGTGGGTATCAACGTGAGCGGTACTCATGTTCTGGCGGTCAGCGAGGGCGATATAGTTACTGCCTTTGCCAAGATTGTGCACAAGGGCAGAACCTTGCATACCTGGCAGGTGGATATCAAGAATACGGCTGGTGAGGTAATCTGTACCGTACAGGTAACCAACTATGTGTTCACTCCAAAGAAAGATAATCAGAAAAAGGGGGCAGAAACTAAGGTATGATAGCTTTTGCGTATTATCGTCTGCCTTATCTGCACCATGCTACCTATGTGGCTCAGCATGAGGGAGAACCTGAGGTACTCTCTTCTGTGGCAGAACTGAATGGCAAGGAAGGTTTCGTGATAGCTCCTTTCGCGCCATCCAGCGAATGTCCCGTGGTGCTGATGCATCCTGATGAAAGCAAACTTCTCTCTGCCGAGGGGGGTGAAAATGCATCGCGATGCGGCACTTCCTACGTCGTGACGCAGCAGGATTTACGTCGTGACGTAGCAGAATCTACGTCGGGACGTAATTTTGAAGCCTATGCAAGGGAGTTTGAATGCTTTCACCGGCAGCTCTCTGAAGGTAAATTCAGCAAGATTGTTCTGGCAAGAAAACTGCGTATTCAGAGCAATCGGCAGCCTTTAGAATCAGTCCAGACTTCAGCAGTGCAAGATGCCGGCAAGACTTCAGCTGTGCAGAATACAGCCAATGCTTCAGTTGTGCAGGATGCAGATTCTTTAAAGGCTCTGTTTCTGAAGACCTGCCGGATGTATCCCCGTCTTTTTGTAGCCTTGGTTTATACACCCCAATCGGGTTTATGGCTGATGGCTACCCCTGAAATACTGCTCAAAGGTGAACAGAATCAGATGGCAACCATGTCGCTGGCAGGCACCCAAAAGGCTGAACCTTCCAAGACCGTAGCCGATTATCCGGTAGAAGGGATAGAATGGTCGGAGAAAAACAGAGAGGAACAGCAGTATGTAACCGATTATATCGAGGATTGCATCAAGGTCTTTTCGGATGAATATCAGAAGAAGGGACCTTATACCACGATGGCTGCCAATCTCTATCATCTCCGTACCGACATCGCTTTCCGTCTGCATGATACGGGGCGTTTGGGCGATGTGCTCGATGCCTTATATCCTACGCCTGCCGTCTGTGGAATACCGAAGGATGAAGCTCGCCGGTTTATCCTGCAGCATGAACATCAGTCGCGCAAATACTATAGTGGTTTTGTGGGACCGATTTCGCCGAAAGGTAAGACGCATCTCTATGTTTCCCTGCGCTGCATGAACATCCTGGATGACGGCTCCTGCGAACTCTATGCCGGAGGCGGATTGCTGAAGGAAAGCGAGATGGAGAAGGAGTGGAAGGAAACTGAAGCTAAGATGCAGACCATCCTGTCGGTCCTGTAAAGGTCTTGCAGAGAAATGATAGGGATTCATTCTGATTTTATAATGCTAAAAGACAAAGGCTCTTCAAGAATCTGAAAACATAAAAACAACCTAAAAAATAAGGTGAAATGTATAGCAATAAAGAAAACGTCAATATTTTGACAAGTTTACTGGTAGCGCATGGTGTTCGCCATGCTGTAGTGTGTCCGGGCAGCAGAAATGCAGCCATAGTTCACAATCTCAACGAGTGTGAAGACATCACTTGCTATCCTGTAACCGACGAACGTAGCGCCGGCTTCCAAGCTCTTGGACTTTCTATGGCTGAAGGTTATCAGCCTGTTGTAGTGTGTGTGACTTCGGGTTCTGCATTGCTCAATCTTTATCCGGCAGTAGCTGAGGCTTATTATCAGCAAATCCCGCTCATCGTGATTTCTGCCGACAGACCGGCACAGTGGATCAACCAGCTGGATGGTCAGACGCTTCCTCAGCCTGATGCTTTGGGGCAGATGGTAAGAAAAGCGGTATCTCTGCCAGAAGTGTTCGAAGGTGAGCAGCAGGAAGAGATGCATTGGTATTGCAACCGGCTGGTCAACGAAGCGCTGTTGAAAAGCATGGGGCGGGTAAAGGGACCTGTACACATCAATGTACCTATCTCTGAGCCTTTCTATTCGTTTACGAAAGATGCTTTGCCCGTTGAGCGCAAGATAGAGGTTGCTTACTGCAGGGCAAATATTGACACATTTGATGGGACCCCTTTTGAATGTGTGTTAAAAGCCAAACGTCCATTGTTGGTAATAGGCCAGTTGGACAATACCGAAAAATATGTAGACTTGTTGGCTTATATTGACCGAATGCCTATATTATGGGAATCTCTGGCAATGCCACCTTATCTATATAAGGTTCAGGAAGAACTGGGAGAAGATTGGAATAAAACCACCTTGTATGGCGCTTTCGAGAATTTGCTGGATGAAATAAAGGACGATGAAAGATTCCGTCCTGACCTGGTTTTTTATATAGGTGGACATATTGTGAGCAAGAAGCTGAAATCTTATCTGCGTTCGCTTAAAGGAGTTGAGCAGATAAGAATCTCGCAAGAGGCTGATATCGAAGATACGTTCATGCATCTTACTAAAGTGATGGATTTGCCAAACAGTGATGCTATGTCATGGTTGGGTAATTTTGGCTGGCACAACCACTGGGAGGATTATCGCAAATTGTGGATGGATGCGTTGGCTAAAAGCTATGAACGCAAAGAGAACTTCAAGCCTGAGTTCAGCAGTCTGGCTACCGTAAAGGAATTCTTCAGCCAGCTTCAGAAGGTTGAGCCTCAGGATTTCAAAGCGTTCACCTTAGGCGATAAAGATGCTCAGGACGATGGTATCTATGACCGCGAATTCGATACATTCCTTCCTGGTCTGATGAGCAGCGTCATCTCCGGTAACAGTTCTGCCATCCGGTTGATGAATCTGTATGCCGACCGCCATGTTTACTGCAATCGTGGGGTGAACGGCATAGAAGGTTCTCTTTCTACGGCTGTAGGTTTCTCAATGTGCAAGAACAAGTCTGATAAGCATGTATACTGCGTTCTCGGCGACCTGAGTTTCTTCTATGACCAGAATGCGCTCTGGAATAGAAATCTGAACGGCAAGCTCCGTATCATCGTGCTCAATAATGGTGGCGGTGCCATCTTTGGCAAGTTCCAGGGATTAAAGGAGAGTCAGGCTCGCAAAGAAATAATAATGGCAAAGCATCATGCAACGGCTGAAGGAATCTGTAGTCAGAATGAGGTAAAATATCTCGCAGCTCATACGATGGAAGAGATGGAACAGGGCATCAGCCAATTGATTCATGCCGAGAGCGAGCGCCCGATGCTCCTGGAGGTTTTCACCGATATGGATGTAGATAACGAGATGCTGGAAGCCGTTCAGAAGTGCTGATAGAGGACCTGTAAGGAACTATAACTGATAGTTCTGTCAAAAAAATAAGATAGTAAGTAATCATAAAGTTCAAAGTTCAAAATTCAAAGTAATAAAATGAGAGAATGGAAGAAGATAGAAGGTTTTGATTTCAAGGAAATCATCTTCGAGGAGTATAATCATATCGCTAAGATTACCATCAACCGTGAGCGCTACCGTAATGCCTTCACACCGTTGACCACTTGGGAGATGGCGCAGGCATTCAACTATTGCCGCGACTGTCTGGATATCCGTGTGGTCATTCTGACGGGTGCCGGCGATAAGGCATTCTGTGCAGGTGGCGACATGCATGTAAAGGGCCGAGGCGGTTATGTAGGTAATGACGGTGTGCCTCGCCTGAATGTGCTCGATGTACAGATGCAGATTCGCCGTCTGCCAAAGCCGGTTATCGCTATGGTGAATGGTTATGCCATCGGTGGCGGTCATGTGCTTCATGTGATGTGCGACCTGACCATCGCTTCAGAGAATGCCATCTTTGGACAGACTGGTCCTAAGGTAGGAAGCTTCGATGCCGGTTTCGGTTCTTCTTATCTGGCAAGAATGGTGGGGCAGAAGAAGGCTCGTGAAATTTGGTTCCTCTGCAAGCAGTATTCTGCCAAGGAGGCTGAACAGATGGGAATGGTGAACAAGGTGGTGCCTCTCGAAAAGTTGGAAGATACCTGTGTAGAGTGGGCTGAAATCATGATGGAACGTTCGCCTCTGGCACTCCGTATGATTAAGGCTGGCTTGAATGCCGAACTGGATGGTCAGGCTGGTATTCAGGAGTTGGCTGGCGATGCCACGATGCTCTATTATACGATGGATGAGGCTCAGGAAGGTGGCAAGGCGTTCCTTGAGAAGCGCAAGCCTCGCTTCGAGGATTATCCTCAGTTCCCATAATTTCATCAGCTATAAACAATAAAAACCTCGGAAGAAGCATAAAAGCAATCTTCCGAGGTTTCTTGTTTTTTATTCGTGAGTAGCGAATCTCTGCTCTGCCAGTTTCTCGTATTTGGTGCCTGGCTTGCCATAGTTGGCATACGGCCAGATGCTGATGCCGCCACGAGGAGTAAAGATGCCTGTTACCTCTATATATTTAGGGTCCATCAGTTTGATGAGATCCTTCATGATGATGTTTACGCAGTCTTCATGGAAATCGCCATGGTTGCGGAAACTGAAGAGATAAAGTTTCAGACTCTTGCTCTCTACCATCTTTACGTCAGGAATATAGCTGATGCGAATCTCTGCGAAATCTGGCTGACCCGTAATAGGGCAGAGCGATGTAAACTCAGGGCAGTTGAAACGTACCCAGTAATCATTGCCAGGATGCTTGTTCACGAATGTTTCGAGCACCTCTGGCGCATAATCCATTCTATATGTAGTCTTGGCACCTAATGCCTGAAGACCGTCTTCTTTTCTATCCACGCTTGGTAATGTTTTAATGTTTGATATTTACTGATGTCTTTTAGCCGAGGCTGAAGATCTTGAATACATTGTAGGAGATGTTATTGTCGTATGTATCTTCACCTTCATGCTTCTTCACGTATTTCACTACACGGATGGTCAGAGGCAGTACCACAATCTCGTAGGCAGTCTTCAGTATCACCTGCCAGAGCATGAGCCAAGGCAATTCTGATGCAGGCACCACACCGCCCAGGGCAAGTGGGAAGAAGATAAGACTGTCGCAACTCTCACCGGCAATGGTACTGAGGATGGCACGGGCTGAGAAATGCTTGCCGCCATCGCGGATTTTCATCACGCTCATCACATAGGCATTGGCAAACGAACCGATGATGAAGGCTACGAAAGAGGCTGCTGCAATGCGGGGTGCCAGACCGAAGATGGCATGAAAACCGGCATCGTTGGTCCAATAAGGCGCTGCAGGAATGGCATCGCAGATAGCACCCAGCGCCACGAAGAAGAAGTTCATCGCAAAGCCGGTCCAGATCAACAGACGCGCTTTCTGATAGCCCCATACTTCACATACCACATCGTTGATGATGTAGCTTACAGGGAATACGATGAGTCCACCGGTAAGGGAAACTGGCCCGAAGGCGATTTGCTTTGTTTCGAGTACGTTTGCTGCAATCAGGCAAACGCAGAAGAGGATGCTGAAAAGCATAAACAGCACGCTCACTTGAGTTTTTTTCTTGTCCATTTTCTTGTTTTTTACGAGGTTTACCAAGCACTCGGGTTATTGAATATGATGATTCTTTTCAGAAATCGGCTGCAAAATTACAACTTTTCTTCCTAATAGCCAAATATTTGGGCAAAAAAATGGCTCCAAATACTAATCACTAGCACTTGGAGCCCTTATCTAACTAAAAACCTAAAACTTTTTTCTAAAAACTAAACCTAACAATCTTAACCTATGAGAAACTAACCTTTTCAGATTATATTGTGATAGCAAAATAACACTCTTGTTATCCGCTGTCATCTGTCATCAAGCAACAGATATACCAAAAAGTTGTTTCATGACAAGATGTCAGAGAAAATTTACTTTTCCATAAACTTCTTTGCAGCTCTTAACTGATGCCTCATCACACTCAGGAATTCCTGACTCTCCTGCAGTACGTTGAGATAAACCAGAGAAATCTGCATCAGCGTATTGTCAGTCATGTGCTGGATGCGGTCGATATGCTTCTTGCGGAGAACAGAAAGCTCGTCTTTGCAGGCATCTGCCTCGGCAAGAATCTCGCGATAGCTGTCATATCTGCCAGTTTCAATCAGTTCGCAGCTCATGCGCATCAGGTCGTTGATCTTCTGGCGTACAGGAGCAAACTCCTTGGTGTATTCTGCAGGGAGTGGGTTGAAGTTGTTGTCCACGTGCTCCTTGATTGGGTCGAGCATACGGCGCAGAGAGTAGATAAACTGCTGGTTGCTGTTGGCTCCCAGATGGAACCAGGTGTTGCGCTCGATGGCAATCTCCATTGGCGATTTCTTCAAACCGAGCATCTCCTGACGGCGGAACTTCTTCAGCATATCCTGTTCCTTCTTCAGATCCTTGCTGGCATGACGAAGGTCGCGGGTATTCTCGTTGGCAAGACCATCCATAATCTGGTTGAACTCGTTCAGGGCGAAGTGGCAGACGTAAGACTGGGTGCGTGAAACCTGACGGCGAAGCAAATCCCATACAATCTCCGGGTCGCGGGAACGCATCATCAGCTGGAATGTACTGCTCTTGCCCTCTTCCTTAGCCTTCTTGTTATACTGGATGTTGCTGCGGATGAGCAGGTAGATAACCAAGCCCATGAAGCAAGCCTGGATGCCCACACCACCGAAGTGCATGATGATACAAACAATGGCGCAGGCTGCGAAAGCTACACCGGCTGTGATGAACCAACCACCGATTACACTCAATACACCTGTTACACGGAATACGGCACTCTCGCGGCTCCATGCTCTATCAGCAAGTGAAGAACCCATAGCTACCATGAAGGTAACGTAGGTGGTAGAGAGAGGCAACTTCAGGTTGGTACCGATGGTGATCAGCATAGAAGCAAGTACCAGGTTTACGGCTGCACGAACCACGTCGAAAGCAGCACTCTCCTCGAGTTCAACATTATTCTTGTCGAAACGGCTGTTGATCCAGTTCATCAGTGCCTTTGGCATAAACTGCTTCAACCATGAATCTGTAGCCTGGCAGTTGCGTACAATCACGCGGGCTGCAGAAGAACTGCCGAACATCTCATCGCCCTCATCCTGACGGCTCAAGTCAACAGAAGTCTTGATTACGTTCTGTGCCTTCTTGGATGTCGCCATGGCGATAATCATCACGGCACCGGCAGCAAGCAGGAAGCCTGGAGTAGTCTTGGCACTCTCCATCAATGAAGTCATCATAAACTGGTCTGGTGCTGCACCGTTGGCATTTGCCATATAGTCCTGATAAGAAGAGAGACCAGCCAGAGGCACACCGATGAAGTTCACCAGGTCGTTACCAGCGAAAGCCATAGCCAGGGCGAAAGTACCCATCAGCACCGTAAACTTGAAGATGTTGACACGGCAGAGGTGCAGGAATTCCATCACAACAGCAGACACCACGAAGGTGATGCAGATGAGGAAACCGAGATTCTGGTCGATGTAATCGCGCACCTCAGCAGGCAGGTAAGGACTCTTGCCCAAACCCTTCATGAAGATGAAGTAAGAGAGGGCTGTAAAGGCGATACCGCCGAAGATAGCGATGCTGTAGCGGCTGTGCTTGCGGTAGTTGAAGGTGAAAATGATACGGGAAAGCCACATCACAAAGGCACCAAACACGAAGGCGATGATGACAGATGAGAAGATACCCATGATTACCTCCAATGCCTTGTTACTGTTCAGCAATACGCCATAGTTGAGGCTGTCGTCGCCATACATCTTCAATGTAGCGAGGATGAAAGCACCACCCAGCAGCTCGAAAACCAGAGAGACAGTGGTTGAGGTTGGCATACCTAAGGTGTTGAACACATCCAGGATAATGACATCCGTCACCATGACGGCCAGGAAGAGCGTCATCACTTCCTCGAAGGTGAAGTGGTCGGGACTCATGATGCCGTGTCGGGCAATATCCATCATTCCCGATGACATGATGGCTCCGAGAACTACACCGCAGGATGCGATAATCAGCACCGTGCGAAACTTAGCCACCTTAGCTCCGATGGCAGATTGCAGGAAGTTGACAGCATCGTTGCTGACTCCTACGAAGAGATCGAACACTGCTAGACAGAGCAGGAAGATCACAATACATAAATAAATTGTACCCATATATTTTACTATTGTTTATTATACCTTATTATATAAGGGGTTTATCTCAACATAGCTAGATACATTTCTCCCCTTACTTTTCTGGGTGCAAAGGTACGAGTACGATGTTACAGGTGATTTAAACAGGTGTTACAATGTTGTTAAGATGTTGTTGTGCTGGCGATTGAATAAGAAAGTTGCCACCGAAAACAAAGAAAAGTGCGAAAATGTTTGGAAGTTACGGAAGTATTTTATATCTTTGCATTCGGATAGGGTGTATTCCCTTTCCACTGATTTTTGAGATTTAAGAAGCGTTATGCTTATCGAAGTACTGGAAACCTAGGAAATTTCCCGACATACTCTAAGATAGCATAGTGGTTCTCACGTATAGCGTGGGCTGCTATTGTTGCATCTATGAGTATGGGCTTTCCTAGGGCCTCCGGTATTGAGATGTGGGCATTGCAGTTCACGCTTCTCTGTTTAACAAAAAGACCTTATAGGACTGAAAAGGGAATAAGGAGCTATTGGTGATGCTTAATATACTAAAAGGGAATATTCAATCCTCTGAAAGAAAAAAAATGGAAAGAGGGCTTTTTCTGGAATTTTCATAGTAGTCGTATTATTGGTAATATCTGTTATTGCTATAGTGTATATAGCAATAACTTCTGTTAGTTTGAAAGAACAAATGGATCTCAAAAAACATAATATTAAGTTTTTTGACAACTTGGAAAAAGAGCAAATATCTGCATTGAAAACACGAAGTCTTTTCAAAAATAGAGCAACCAAGGACAATTCTGATTTCTTGCGTGAGATAGGTCCTATTCCTAATGGTAAGTTTTTGTCTTCTTTTTCTGAGGTAGGTGAAGGAAAATATGAATATTGGCAAAATTATGTGGCATATAGAGACAGATTGGTTTATTATACCGTAAATATCCCAAGAAGAGATTATTTTGGTAATATAGAGTACGATGAAGAAAAGAGAACAAAATATGTAAAAGAACCATATTGGGATTATAAGGTCAAGAAAATCCCATTTGAATATTCTTACTCTTTAGTTACTTTTGACATGTCAGAATTAATTTCGGCTAATGCAACAGATTCTGTTTATGAAAAGCAAACTCTTCTATTTGCAAAAGAGCTGGAAGTATATAAGCACTATATGTTTTCACCAGCGCAGAGAAAAATTGTCTATGATAATTATTGGGCTACTTTTTATGGTAAGATTTTGCCAACTAACAGAAAAGCTATTGCTTATTCGACTAAAGATAAAGAAGGTAAACCTGTTTTGAGAAGCATATTTTTTGCTAATAGAAAAGCTTATATGCTTGAAGTCCGTAGTGAACATCAGTTGGAAGAAAAGTCTCAGTGGATAATGAAAGGTTTTACCACGTTTTATCTCGGAGATTTTAATGACAGTGTGAATGGCAAACTCTTGTTGTTTGTTTTAAGTGCTTTTATCTTTTTAGTTTTTATTCTTATTTGTCTGCTTATGCCAAGGCATTTGTTAAGAACTAATACAATATTGTCAAGGCAAAAAAGCATCTTGTGCCGTTGTATGTTGGTATTGGGCATATTGGATATGCTATGTGTCTTTACTGAGATTTATGGTATATGTATAGGCGTGTTTATGCAAGATTTTTATTGGTGGTGTATGTTCTGTCTATTCTTGGGCGCAACTATCACAAGTGTTTTTACTATAATATACGGTAAGAGTAGAGCAGAAAACACATTTGATTATTTGGTACCGAAAAGTGTAAAGAAATATTTGTATAATAGACATGTTACAGATGCAGAATATAAAAGCATTGTAGTCTTTTTGGTATATCCACTTTTTGTGTTGGGTAGTTCACCATTAGGCATAGGTGTACTCATTTATATATTACCTGTTTCGTTAATAACTTTGTTGTTGATGGAAATACGCAATTTCTCTAATTGGAGTCATGGAGATATACATAAAGATGGAAATGAGTTGAAAGGGGATGGCTTGGGTATATTCAAGGATTATTATTTGTTGTTGAATATTGACAGATCTGCCTCTGAGGAGGACATAGATAAGGCATTTAATAAAGCTATGACTAAATATAATTCCGGTATAGATTATAGTTTGTATGGTGAAACTTATAAACATAATATTCAGGAAGCTTATCGTGTGCTAAGTTCAACCAATCGGCTAAAACCAGAATATGATAGAGAGTTTGATGCTTATCGTGCATCAAATGACTCTGAGTATCTGTATTCTGATGAAAGAACAAAGCGTGATATAATGTTGGTACAGAAAGAACTTGGAGGTACTCTATTAGCTTCGAAAAAATATGATACTTGTGCTAAGGTACATAACTTGGTAATTCGTGCTGTCGTTATTTATGGTGTCTTTTTGGCAATAGTGTCTTCCATTCTTTTTGTACCAGTAAAGAAACATACAACTTTTGGTGATGTCTATTGGGAAAGTTTATGGGATAAAGTGAGATTTATTGATGACTAAAATATGTAAAAGTTATGAGACAGTTTTTAATGTTTACATTTTTAATGGTTTCCATACGTACTGCTTATGCGGAGGATAATTCTCCTGCATATTTTGGCGCTGTTTCGATAGTGGTTACAATTATGTTGGTATTATTGTGTATTTGGTTACTTAATTCCCATAATGTAACAAGAAAAGTAAAGTTGAGTATTCTCGGAGTAGGTATTGGAGTTTTTTGTTTAGTTCAAATGTTATTGTCTTTTGGTATGGAGTCTTATAGACGTAGTCTTCTTCCTCCTGATGATCCTGAGGTTGTGCTTGCGGTAGAAGAAATTAATGAGCAGATGCCTTTGAAACTAACGGATAGTATGACTCTTAGAAGTGTGGATTTGAAAGACTCTACAGTCGTTAGTACTTTGGAAATTGACGAAACGAAATATCCTTTTGAGGACTTTTTGCAGAATAAAGAACAGAAGAAGCGAATTATGATGGCAAACGTAGCAAAGAGTTCTCCTTTTAAGTCTTGCAGCTATGTGGATATTGCCAACAAAGGATATTCTGTAGCAATGTTGGTAAAGGGAATGCAATCTCATCGAGAAATAAAGTTTATTCTTACACCAAAGGAAGTAAAAAATGCTCAAAATCAACCAAAGCCAACGCCAAGAGAAGAACTGGATTTGTATTTGAATGAACTTAATAAGAATATCCTTGTTGATCTTGAAGATGGGCTGCTGTCTGCTCATGCAAGGATACAAGGACAAATTTGTGTTGTTGTCTATACCATAGATGAGAATAAGCTTGATATTTCAGGGTTTGAAAAAAGTAAAGAGTCTATGAGGGTAGAACTCAAAAATGAGTTTATGGTCAAGGGTGATTTGATAAAGTTAGCTTCCCTTCTTGCTCCTTTGGATATGTCATTTAGAATTTGCTATGTTGGTAACTTGTCTAAAAAACAAGTGTCAATTGATATTTCTTCTTCATATATCCAAGAAGTTCTTGATAATGCAGTAGCTAAGATAATTAAATCACAAAATAAGCAAACAGAATAAAATATACGGTTATGACATTTTTCAATTCAATTAAAATGTGTTACATGAAGTCTTTTGATTTTAAGGGAAGAGCTTCAAAGAGTGAGTATTGGTGGTTCTGGCTGGTTCAGGTCCCTATTACTTTTATAGCATTGGGGACTTGGAATTCCGAAAAGTTTGATGTACTGTCTGGAGTGTTTTTAGGAATTACTATAGCCTCTATTCCTGCTAACCTTTCTTCTATGGTACGTAGATTTCATGATGCGGGATTAAGTACTAAGCAATGTCTAAAGAAATTGTCTTATGCGGTAGCCCCATTCCTTTTTGCTGTCAATTTAATGACAAAGATCGATCCTTTTTCTTCTTTTGCTGTAGTACTCTTAATAGCATTATTATTTTCGGCAGTCTCATTTTTCCTGTTGTTCATCATATTGATAGGAGACAGTGTATATGAAGATGAAGAAGAGGAATAAGAGATAAAGTCGTTCGCAAGCCTTGCGAATAAAAAAAGCAAGGCTTTCTGATACAATTTATCAAATTTTTGATTAATTTTGCAATCGATACTAATAGATGCTACTATAATATGGGAAATGATACAGAAAATATAAAGATATTGTGCATCGGTGTCGGTGGGGCTGGCACTAATGTAATCAATCGTATGAAGGATATTGGTATTCCGAATGCTGAGTTTCTGACATTTGGAGGATATCGCTATGACTATAGCCATCCCGAAATTCCTCATTATAATCTTATAGAAGTCAATGAAATAGATAGCTTGCCTAATGGTTCTGGGCCAAAGGTCTTTGAAAGGTTGGCTAATAATGTTGCCGATGATATAAAGGAAGTTCTTTTGTATCATTTAAACTCTCGTAAGTTAGAAAATGAAAGATTGTAAATATTGGATAGTTGTACTGCTACAGCTGTGCTTTCTTTCTATCAGCTGTGGAGAAAAGGGGGCAAAACAGGTTGCTCCTGCTCAAGATCATGTCATTTTGAAATTTGAAAATGATGAAGATGGAAAGTATTCGCAAGCGATGATAGCACAAATCATCAAACATTTTCATCTGCCAAATAATACTGTTGTAACAGATGAGGATGTTGATGCAATCTTGTTGAGAAGCGTTGATGGGGGAGATAGAATTTATGGCGGTGACGTAGTTACCATTTGGAAGTATTATAAGAAGCAGAATGATATTCAAGAAATAGTTACGGCGCATCCTATGGCAGATTTTTTATGGTATAATCCTGATAAAAAACATGGTGTAACGATAGGGCTAGATTCTGTTTTTGTGGCAAGTGAAGCCATGCTTGTCCCTCTAAATCCTGATGTGGTAGTTGTAAATGGAACAACAGACAAGATGAATACAATTTATACTTTTATATTAGATAAGGATGCGGGAAAGGCGATATTGTTACCATCAAATCGTGGCTGCGTAGGCTTTACATCTGAAGATGGATTACCAATCTGCCAGTCTTGTCGTCATTATTCTGATACTAGGTTTGGTAGGTATTCTGTAGTGTCTGTTTATGATTTGGATGGAAAACTCGTCAAGGAAATGTCGTTTGAAGATTATAAAAAAGATGAGAAGTAATGACATATTCAATAGAAGAGAATCATCATTCGGGATTGGAGTTGTATTTCATGCCTCGTTTCTTTGTCTATAATCCTTGTTGTGCGGAGCCTCATACCCATGAGTTCTACCAAATTTTCGGTGTCTAAAATGTAAATTCGTTTATTCCGCTATGAAAAGCTATTGGTTGTGACGTAAGAATATAGTAATGATGATGCAAGATGTCCTTTTTTGCAATCGTACGACATAGGTCATGTAGTCGCACGGCATATGCCGTATGATTGAATGATATATGTCGTGCGATTGTATGACGATTGTCATGGTATCTATGAAAAGGCTTTCTTGCACCAAGAAATATAAGTTCTTACATTACGTCATATATATTCCGTCAACAGCATTAGCCTTCATATTGTTGCTTTATTTGAATTTTTGGCAAAGTTACGAAAAATATTGGTATATGCAAAAGAAAGCAGAATAAATTGTTTTCCTTTTCGGATAAAAACATTAACTTTGCAACTAAAAGAAATGAAAAGTATGGAAAAACTGAAGAATATCAAGGCGATAGCCTTCGATGCCGATGATACGCTCTGGGCATTACAAAACTATTTCGAGGATGTGGAGCATGAGTATTGCGAGTTGCTAGCAGAATATGGAAAGGAAAAGGATATTTCTGCTGCTCTCTTCGAGACGGAGAGTAAAAATATGGCTGATTTGGGATATGGCTGCAAGGCTTTCACCATATCCCTGGTAGAGAATGCGGTGAAGGTGAGTCATGGTAAGGTGGAGGCGAATGTCATCGCCCAAATTGTGGACTTGGGTAAGAGTCTCCTGCATCTTGATGCCAAGCCTTTGGAAGGGGTAGAGAAAACCTTGGCTTGTTTCCGTGAGATGAAGAAATATAAGCTGGCAGTCTTCACCAAGGGTGAGTTGATGGATCAGGAGAATAAGTTGTGGCGTTCGGGTCTGCAGCGGTATTTTGATGTGGTGACTATCGTGAGCGACAAGACGCCCAAGGCTTATCATCGTCTCTGCAGGGAACTGGATGTAACTCCCGACGAGCTGGTGATGGTGGGCAACAGCTTCAAAAGCGATATTGCTCCGGCATTAAAAATCGGAGCTTCGGCTGTCCATATCCCTTTTCATACCACATGGGCGCATGAAAAGACAGAGGAATTTGAACATCCCAAGCTCCGTCGTATTTCAAGATTCGAGGAACTTCTCGATATCTTATAACTCATATTTTATAAGGGCCTTAAAAACCCTTATAAAATACTCATATAATACTTTTATTCTTCTCCTTCTTCATCTTTCAGTGATACCAAAGTCTCAACGAATGGACTGTGGAAGGTGCTGAAGAGATGCAGAATCTCCTTGCGCTGCTCCTCTTCCTCATCCCAGAGGCTGATGAAATTAAAATTTCTCCCCAAAAAATTGCTGGTTTCGAAGAATCTTCGTACCTTTGCAGCACTAGTACCCGCCAAGCCTCTCAACGATGCTCAAATGTGCGGGTCGTTTTATTTTTATACATTTCCCTTGCTGAGATTCTCGTATTTTCAAACGATTCTTATTTCTTTGTGAATATTGAAAATATGGGAGAAAAAGGTAAGATGTTGATAATCAGTTAATTATTGTTTTGTAGATGAATGGCGTCAAAATAGAAATTCTATAGTTGTACGACTATACCCCCTATAGTTGTACAACTATAACTCTACAGTTGTACGACCATACCCTATATAGTCGTACGACTACAACTTTATAGTCGTACAACTATAGGGTATTCGCTTAATGAGAAACAAAAAATAGAGAATTCGAGATGCCCAAAACTCCCTATTTTCATTGCTAGATTCCAAGTTTACCAGTATGCAAAATTTGGTTATAAATATTGACAGAAATACCCTTTTTGGCAGGGGAAGATTACTTCTGCTCTAAATGAAATAGGCTTCAATGGCGAATGAAGCCTATTTCAATCGCACATGAAGCCTGTTTCGATAGCACATGAAGCTTATTTCATTTTTACCTCCAATTATTTAGAATTCTGCATCAAACAAGACGCTGATTTTATAAGGTATGAAGAAAATCATCAAAGAACACGAGCATTTTGAAAAGTTCATGGGCTATAAAGTACCAGAATTCAAATCTGATTCCAGAGAATTCCATGTAATATTATGGAATCTCAACTATATTTCTAACAACAAAAATGAATATGCTATCGGGCGATTATGTCTATATCTCTTCATCAATAAATCGGATGATTTCATCCTGCTGGTCTGGATGATACCAGTGAATTTCTGCATCCCGCTTAAACCAGGTAAGCTGCTTGCGCATGTATTCACGGCTGTGCGACTGGATTTGTCTGATAGCTTCATCGCGGTCTATTTCGCCGTCAAAGTAGGAGAACATTTCTTTGTAGCCTACGGTTCTCAACGAGGTGAGTCCCTTCTGCGGATATACGCTGCGTGCTTCTGTCTCCAGACCTTCCTCCATCATCAGCAGCACACGCTGGTTGATGCGGTCGTAGAGTTCAGCTCTGTCGCGGTTCAGACCTATCTTGATGATGCGGAAAGGTCGCTGCTTCTTTTCGGCTGTGCGGAAAGAAGTATAAGTCTTGCCGGTCTGATGGCAGATTTCCAGGGCATGAACCACGCGGCGTGGATTCTTCCTGTCTACTATCGCCCAGTGCTCCGGATCCATCTTGTGGAGTTCTTCTACCAGTGCCTCCAGCCCTTCCTCTTCCAGACGCTGTTTCATCCAGGTGCGGATGTCGTCACGAACTGTAGGGATGTCGTCGATTCCCTTGCATACAGCATCGATATACATCATGCTGCCACCTGTAAGCAGAGCCACATCGTGATTCTTGAAGATTTCTTCCTGCAGGAGATTCATCACATCAGCCTCATATTGGGCAGCGCTGTAATAATCTTCGATGTGGTGGTTTCCTACGAAATAATGCTTTACCCGCTGCTGCTGTTCGGCAGTAGGGGCTGCGGTTCCGATAGGGAGTTCGGCGAAAATCTGGCGGGAGTCGGCATTGATGATAGGTATAGCGAGATGCTCTGCCAGTGAAAGGCAAAGCTCCGTTTTACCTACACCGGTAGGACCTAAAACCACAATCAATGTTTTCATATATCATTCCTTATATTCAAGAAAAAAAAGCATCCTTGCTCGTTTCATAAACCTATGCAAGGATGCTCTTTTTACCTTTTTACTTTTTTACCCTTTTACTTTTATCGGATAATGCCTCGCTGAGAACTCTCTACGAAGTCGATAATGTACTGAATCTCCTTGGTAACCTCAAGATTCTTCTTGATTTCCTCGATACCTTCCTTCAATATACCCTTGCTGTAGAGCAGGCGGTAAGCCTCATGGATGTTCTGGATGGTCTCATTGCTGAAACCGCGACGGCGCAGACCGATGAGGTTGATGCTGCAGTAGCGGGTTGGCTCCTTGCCGGCAATGATGTATGGAGGAATATCCTGAGAGAAACGGCAACCGCCCTGGATCATCACGTAACCTGCGATATGGCAGAACTGGTGAACGAGAACGTTGGCGCTGACGATGGCGTTGTCATCTACTACCACCTCACCGGCAAACTTGGTAGAGTTGCCGATAATCAAGCCGCTGCCGAGCACGCAGTCGTGAGCTACGTGAACGGTCTCCATCAGGAGGTTGTTGCTGCCTACTATGGTCTTGCCCTTAGAGGCTGTACCACGAGAGATAGTAACGTTCTCACGGATGCTGTTGTTATCGCCCACCTCGCAGGTTGTCTGCTCGCCCTTGAACTTCAAGTCCTGAGGCTTGGTAGAGATGCTGGCGCCTGGGAAAAATTCATTATTGTTGCCGATGCGAGCGCCCACGTGGATGGTAACGCTGTTCTGCAATACGTTGTTATCGCCCAAAACGGTGTCCTTGTCGATATAGCAGAAAGGACCGATAATGTTGTTGTCACCGAGTTTTGCCTCTGGATGAACAAACGCTAATGGACTAATCTGATTCATATTTCTATTTTATTATTACTTGTTCTTAACAATCTGTGCTGTGAAAGTAGCTTCTGCTACCACCTGGTCGCCTACGAACATGTAGCCCTTCATAGAGCTGATGCCATGACGCACGGGTGCGAGCAACTCCACACGGAAGAGGAGGGTATCGCCCGGAACCACCTTCTTGCGGAACTTCACATCATCGAGCTTCATGAAGTAAGTACTCCAGCGCTCAGGCTCCTCCAACTGGTTGAGGACGAGCAGACCGCCACACTGTGCCATCGCCTCTACCTGGAGAACGCCTGGCATCACTGGCTCTTCAGGGAAGTGACCGGTGAAGAAAGGCTCGTTGCTGGTTACATTCTTTACGCCTACGATGCTGTTAGGACCCATAGCAATGACCTTGTCGACCAGCTGCATAGGGTAGCGGTGAGGCAGGAGCTGACGGATGCGGATATTATCCATGATTGGCTCCTCGTTAGGATCGTAGATAGGAGCCTGAATCTCGTGCTTGCGAATCTCCTTGCGCATGAGGCGGGCGAACTTGTTGTTTACGGTATGGCCTGGACGGGTAGCGATGATGCGGCCCTTGATAGGCTTGCCGATGAGTGCCATATCGCCGATGATATCGAGCAGTTTATGACGTGTACATTCGTTCTCCCACTGCAATGGACGATGCTGGATGTAACCCAATTTGTTGGCATCCATGTGAGGCACCTTGAGATGGTCGGCGAGCTGGTCGAGCTGAGCCTGTTCTACCTGGCGCTCGTAGATAACGATGGCATTGTCCAGGTCACCACCCTTAATGAGGTTAGCCTGGAGCAGAGGCATGATGTCGCGTACGAAAACGAAGGTACGGGCTGATGCAATCTCCTCTGCGTATGTCTCCATCTTTTCGAGGGTAGCAAACTGGCTGTTGATGAATTTGCTCTCGAAAGAACACATGGCTGTGATGCTGAAGTCCTCGTCAGGAAGGATGGTGATGACAGACCCATTATCATCTTTCACCTCAATCTTATGACGTATGATGTAGTAGTCTTTCTCAGCATTCTGCTCCTGGATGCCTATGCTCTGGATCTTCTCTACATACGGAGCAGCAGAACCGTCGAGGATAGGGAACTCAGGACCGTTTACCTGGATGAGACAGTTGTCGATGCCGAGGGCATAGAGTGCTGACATACCATGCTCGATGGTAGAAACGCGGATATCGCCCTTACCGAGTACGGTACCGCGCTGTGTTTCAACAACGTTTTCAGCTACAGCCTGGATAACAGGCTCGCCTTCGAGGTCGATGCGCTGTATTTTATAACCGGTGTTCTCTGGTGCAGGATTGAAAGTTACAGTGAGGCTCAAGCCTGTATGCAAACCCTTTCCGCAAAGAGAGAAACTACCTTTCAGTGTCTTCTGTTTTGACATAATTATATTCATTTTTTAGGCACGGATTACACGGATTTTTTTCTCTGCGTTTTCTTCGGATTCCTTAGTGGCGTTAGCCTCCGCGTCATCCGTGTCATCCGTGCCTTATTATTTTTAATTGTTTTTCTTTAATTCTTCAATCTGCTTCTTCAGGTCGTTGAGTTCCTTGTACATATCAGGCAAACGACGGAAGATGGCCTGTGACTTGAAGTAAGCGCGTTGCTCCATAGGAGGAGTTCCGATGAGCTGCTGACCGCTCTTGAGGCTGCCCGGAACACCGCTCTGGGCACCGAGGAACACCTTATCGCCGATAGTGATGTGGCCGGCAATACCCACCTGACCGCCAAACATACACCATTCGCCTACCTTTGTACTGCCTGCTACACCTACCTGAGAAGACATCACGGTATTGGCGCCGATGTCGGTATTGTGGGCAATCTGTACGAGGTTGTCGAGCTTCACGCCCTTGCGAACATAGGTAGAACCCATTGTAGAACGGTCTACACAAGTGTTGGCACCAATCTCTACATCATCTTCGATGGTAACGATACCAATCTGAGGAATCTTGTCGTAACCTTCAGGACCTGGAGCGAATCCGAATCCGTCGGCACCGATTACACAACCTGCATGAAGCGTAACGTTGTTGCCTAACTTACAGCCGTGATATACGGTAACGTTCGGATAGATGAGTGCATTCTTACCAATCTTCACACCCTCTCCGATGTAGGCATGAGGATAAATCTGGCTACCTTCGCCTACCTCTGCACCATCGCTGATATATGCGAAAGCACCTACATATACGCCTTCAGCCACCTTAGCCTTTGGAGATACGAAAGCCAGCGGATCGATGCCGGTCTTCTTAGGCTTCATGGATTCGTACATCTGCAGGAGCTTAGCCACACACTCGTATGCATTCTTCACACGGATGAGGGTTGTGCTGACAGGGTGTTCCAATTCTACGTTCTCATCAATGAGTACGATGCTTGACTTGGTTTCGTAAACATAATGAGTGTATTTAGGGTTAGAAAGGAACGAGATAGCGCCTTCCTTACCTTCTTCGATTTTTGCGAAGGTGTTGACTGTTGCGTTCTCATCACCTTCCACACGGCCCTGAACGAACTGGGCTATTTGTTGAGCGGTAAATTCCATAATTTATCTGACTTCTAGTTTGTTTTATTTAGGTTCCCAAGGCATCATTACCTTTAGGTAACCGCAATTTGTTTGCAAAAATAGCAAAAAAGATTTAGATTCTCGACTTTATTTTGTAATATTTTGCTTTTTCGCCCCATAAAAGGGTATTTTTTAGGCGCAAAGCCTCTTTTTTAAGATACTTTGCGCCTAAATTGAGTTTTTATAACTTAGCAAGTTCTGCTGCCATTTCTGCCTGCAACTCCTTAGCTTTCTGACCTGCTACCTCAGCAAAGTCATCGCCGTTGCTGGCATAGATGATGCCGCGGGAAGAGTTGACGAGCAAGCCGCAATCTTTGATGATGCCATACTTGCAAACCTCCTGCAGGCTGCCACCCTGTGCACCTACGCCCGGTACGAGGAGGAAGTGGTTAGGAGCCACCTTGCGGATGTCTTCGAACATCTTGCCCTGTGTAGCGCCTACTACATACATCATGTTCTCATCGTTGCCCCATTCCTGGCTCTTCTTGAGAACCTTCTCGAAGAGGCGCTCGCCCTCCTTATCCTCGGTGAGCTGGAAGTCGTGGCTACCCTTGTTGCTGGTAAGTGCCAGGAGGATAACCCACTTGCCGTCATACTCGAGGAATGGCTTGACTGAATCCTCGCCCATATAAGGAGCTACGGTTACAGAGTCGATATTGTACTCCTCGAAGAATGTCTGGGCATACATCTTGCTGGTGTTGCCGATATCGCCGCGCTTGGCATCTGCGATGATGAAGTGGTTTGGATAGTGGCTGTGGAGATACTTGATGGTGTTTTCGAAGGCAATCATGCCATCGATGCCGCGGCTCTCATAAAAAGCCAGGTTTGGCTTGTAAGCCACACAGTATGGGGCTGTTGCGTCGATGATAGCCTTGTTGAATCTGAATATCATTTCGGCTTCTGCGCCCTGGATGTCTTCACTCTCGGTGATGCACTTAGGCAACTTGTTGATATCTGTGTCAAGACCTACGCACAAGAAACTCTTCTTGGCGAAAATCTGCTCTACGAGTTCTTTTCTGTTCATAATGGATTGATATGATGATTCATCGCCCCGAAGCACGGAACGATGAATCGGGGTTTTACAATTCTGTTTCTTTCAGCTTCTCTGCGTTCTCGGCTACGGTCAGGGCATCAATCATGTCCTGAATATCACCTGCCAGGAAACCGTTGAGATCGTGAGTGGTGTAACCGATACGGTGGTCGGTAACACGGCCCTGCGGGAAGTTGTAGGTACGGATTTTCGCACTGCGGTCGCCGGTAGAAACGAGGCTCTTGCGGCGGCTGGCGATATCGTCAACATACTTCTGGTGCTCACGGTCGTGGATGAAGGTATAGAGGCGGCTCAAGGCACGCTCCTTGTTCTTTGGCTGGTCACGGGTTTCGGTACACTCGATGAGGATTTCCTCTACCTCGCCTGTGTTAGGGTTTTTCCAAGGGTAGCGGAGACGTACACCAGACTCCACCTTGTTCACGTTCTGACCACCGGCACCTGAACTTCGGAAGGTATCCCACTTGATGTCTCCTTCGTTGATGTTCACCTCAAACTTGTCTGCCTCTGGCAATACGGCTACGGTAGCAGCTGAGGTGTGCATACGACCCTGTGTTTCAGTAGCAGGCACACGCTGAACACGGTGAACACCTGATTCGTACTTCAATGTACCGTAAACGTCAGTACCGCTTACAGCGAAGTCGATTTCCTTGTATCCACCTACTGCGCCTTCAGAAACTGAAGTCACGCTGACGGTCCATCCCTTCGATTCGCAGTATTTCTTATACATATTAAATAGGTCGCCTGCAAAGAGGGCAGCCTCGTCGCCTCCGGCACCGCCTCGGATTTCCATCTGTACGTTCTTGGCGTCTTCTGGGTCCTTAGGTACCAGCGCAATCTTGATTTCTTCTTCGAGTTTAGGCTGCAGCGCCTCGTTCTCGTTGAGTTCTTCGCGAGCCATCTCCTTCATTTCCGGATCGCTCTCGTTGGCAAGGATGTCCTTTGCCTCCTTGATGCTGTTCAGGCAGTTGATGTATCGCTTGCGTGCGTCCATGATGTCACCCAGGTCTTTCCATTCCTTGGTGAGCTTCACGTAGCGTGGCTGGTCGGCGATGACATCTGGGTCGGTAATGAGGGTGCTTACTTCCTCGTATCGGCTCTCTAAGCCTTCTAGCTTCTGTAATATGTTGTTATTATCCATTAATTTTAATTCTATTTTTAGTATTCGAATGTTCCGAATTCGCTCTTGATGGTCAGGCTGCGCTTGCCTTCTTCGATATGACCCACAATCTGGGCATCGATGTTGAAGCTCTTGCTGATGGCGATAACCTTCTCGGCAACCTCAGGACGTACGTAGATCTCCATGCGGTGACCCATGTTGAATACCTGATACATTTCCTTCCAGTCGGTCTCTGAGCAGTCGTGGATCGCCTTGAAGAGTGGAGGTACTGGGAACATGTTGTCCTTCACTACCTTGCAGTTCTCGCCTACGAAGTGAAGAACCTTGGTCTGGGCACCACCGGTGCAGTGAACCATACCGTGAACCTCTGGGCGGAGCTCGTCGAGAATCTTCTTGATGACAGGAGCGTAGGTACGGGTAGGAGAGAGTACCAGTTCTCCGGCATTGATAGGTGAACCCTCTACTTCATCAGTCAACTTATACTTACCGCTGTAAACCAACTCGTCTGGCACGGCGTGGTCGTAGCTCTCAGGATAGTTCTCTGCGAGATACTTGGCGAATACATCGTGGCGGGCAGAAGTCAAACCGTTGCTGCCCATACCGCCGTTGTACTTCTTCTCGTAAGTAGCCTGACCTGTAGAAGAAAGACCTACGATGACATCGCCTGGACGGATGTTGGCATTGTTGATGACGTCGCTGCGCTTCATGCGGCAGGTAACGGTAGAGTCAACGATGATAGTACGAACCAGGTCGCCTACGTCAGCAGTCTCACCGCCGGTAGGATAGATGCCGATACCCATCTCACGCATCTCGTGGAGCAGGTCGTCAGTACCGTTGATGATAGCTGAGATTACCTCGCCTGGGATGAGCATCTTGTTGCGTCCGATGGTAGAGCTAACGAGGATGTTGTCTACGGCGCCTACGCAGAGCAGGTCGTCGGTATTCATCACGATAGCATCTTGAGCGATACCTTTCCATACAGAGAGGTCGCCCGTCTCCTTCCAGTACATGTAGGCCAAGCTCGACTTGGTACCTGCACCGTCGGCATGCATAATGTTACAATACTCTGGGTCGCCGCCCAAGATATCAGGTATGATCTTGCAGAAAGCCTGTGGGAAGATACCCTTGTCGATGTTCTTGATAGCGTTGTGAACATCTTCCTTTGCTGCGCTAACACCGCGCATCATATATCTATTGTTACTCATATTCTTACTTTGAACTTTGATCTTTGAACTTTATGATATGCTTATTTTTCCTGGTGCCAGAAATCCCATGATGCAAAGGCTTGCAACAAGAGCATTTCCAAGCCATTCTTTACTGTGGCTCCGTGTTCTTTGCCCTTCTTCATGAAGAGGGTTTCGTCGGGATTGTAGATGAGGTCGTAGAGCAGGGTGTGGCTGTCCATTGCCTCGTAAGGCAGCGCAGGACACTCGTCTACGTGTGGGTACATGCCCACTGGGGTACAGTTTACGATGACGTTATACTCCTTGATAACCTCAGGGGTGATTTTTTCGTACTGGATAGTACCCGGACGCTCGTATCGACTCACGAAGGCTGTTTCCAGTCCGAGCGATTTCAGACCGAAGTTGATAGCCTTTGAAGCTCCGCCTGTACCCAGGATGAGAGCCTTCTTGTGATAAGGCTCGATATAAGGTTCGATGCTCTTGGTAAAACCGATTACATCGCTGTTATATCCTTTCAGATAAACATCTTCGCCTCTGTGCTCTACCTTGATCACGTTGACGGCTCCGATAGCATTCGCCTCAGGGCTTACCACGTCGAGATAGCTGATCACTTTCTCCTTGTAAGGAATGGTGACGTTGAGACCCTTTAGTTCTGGATTTGAGTCGAGAATCTCGGTAAGATTTTCGATAGAAGGTATCTCGAAGTTGATGTATTGGGCATCGATGCCCTCGTTCTCAAACTTTTCGTTGAAATAGTTTTTTGAGAACGAATGCCCCAGAGGGTAACCTATGAGTCCATACTTGTCCATAATATTTTTGTTTTATTTGGTTGCGAAATAGAGTGTGCAGATGCCGAAGGTGAGTCGCTTGAACTCTGCCTTTGCGAATCCTGCCTTTTTGAACACCTCCATCATAACCTCGCCCTGAGGGAATGCCTCGATGGTCTTGTTGAGATAACTGTAGGCGCTCTGGTCTTTGCTGATGAGTTTGCCATACATCGGCAAGACAGTGTTGCTGTAGATGCTGAACAGCTGCTTCATCGGGAAACTGACCGGCGTGGTGAGTTCTACGATGCAGAGATGTCCGCCCTTTTTCAGTACCCGGCACATTTCCTTCAGTCCCTGATCCAGGTTCTGGAAGTTCCTGATACCGAAGGCTGCGGTTACAGCGTCGAAGCTCTCGTCCTGGAACGAGAGGTTGAGGCAGTCTTCCTTGGCAAAGGAGATGGTGTTTTCCAGTCCCAGCTGCTTTACCTTCTGTCTGCCTATCTCCATCATGCCGTCCGAGATGTCTGCTCCGATCAGCTGGTCGGGATGTAGCATCTGTGCGGCAAGGATGGCGAAATCGCCGGTACCGGTAGCGATGTCGAGCATCTTTTTAGGAGAGAAGGGCGCAAGACGCCTGATTGCCTTCTTGCGCCATCCCTTATCGATATCCCACGAGAGACGGTGGTTCAGGGTATCGTAGGTAGGGGCGATGTTGTCGAACATCTCCTCTACCAGCTTGCCCTTGTCTCCTGTGCCCTCGTAGGGCTTTATCTGTTCTTGCTTATACATTTATATATAGTTTACTTGTGTGCAGCAAGCCACTCGCTTACGTTCTTCTCGATGCGGGCAGCGATGTCGCCTTCCTCAGCAGCCTTGTCAAACTTCTCGCCGGTGATGTGCTCGTAGAGTTCGATGTAGCGGTCGGATACGCTCTCTGCATACTCGTCGGTAATCTCAGGCATAGTCTGACCTGGCTCGTTCATGAAGTTGTGCTCGATGAGCCACTGGCGAACGAACTCCTTAGAAAGCTGGCGCTGAGGCTCACCCTTCTCGAACTTCTCCTCGTAGCCATCAGCGTAGAAGTAGCGGCTAGAGTCTGGAGTGTGGATCTCATCGATGAGATAAACCTTGCCGTCGCGCTTGCCGAACTCGTACTTGGTATCTACGAGGATCAAGCCCTGCTTGGCAGCGATTTCCTGACCGCGGGCGAAGATGCGGCGTGTGTAGTCCTCCATCACAGCGTAATCCTCTGCACTAACAATACCCTGGGCGATAATTTCTTCCTTAGAGATATTCATGTCGTGACCTTCGTCAGCCTTTGTAGTAGGAGTAATGATAGGCTCTGGGAAACGCTGGTTCTCGCGCATACCGTCTGGCAACTTCACACCGCAAATCTCGCGGCAGCCCTTCTGATACTCGCGCCATGCACTACCGGTGAGGATAGAACGGATGATCATCTCCACGCGGAAACCTTCGCACTTCAAACCTACGGTAACCATTGGGTCTGGAGTAGCCAACTTCCAGTTTGGACAGATGTCTGTAGTTGTGTCCAGGAACTTAGCTGCAATCTGATTGAGCACCTGTCCTTTGAAAGGGATACCCTTAGGCAGAACAACGTCGAACGCTGAGATTCTGTCGGTAGCGACCATCACGAGGAGGTCGTCGTTAATGTCATACACATCACGTACTTTACCGTGGTAAACACTCTTCTGTCCATCAAAATGGAAATCTGTCTTTGTTAATGCTTTCATTTTACTTTGAACTTTGAATTTTGAACTTTGAACTTTATGATATGCCTTGCGTAATCATTCTGTTCATTCTTAATTCTTATTATTTTGAATTATCTTTTTCTGCTTTCTGAGCTTCCCGTGCTTCCGCTCTCTCCTTGTCATACTTGTCGTAAGCGTTGACGATGCGGGTTACGAGTTTGTGGCGCACGATATCCTTCTGTCCCAGCTTCACCACTCCGATGCCTTCCACGCCGTCCAGAATCTTGAGCGCCTCCTTCAGTCCGCTTCGCTGTTCGCGTGGCAGGTCAATCTGTGTCAGGTCGCCGGTGATAATCATCTTGGTGTTCATGCCCATACGGGTTAGGAACATGCGAATCTGTTGGGAGGTAGTGTTCTGCGCCTCGTCGAGGATGACGACGGCATCGCTGAGTGTGCGTCCGCGCATAAAGGCGAGCGGAGCAATCTGGATAATGTGCTTTTCCATCATATCCTGCAGCTTTACGGCAGGTATCATGTCTTCCAGCGCATCGTAGAGCGGCTGGAGGTATGGGTCAATTTTGTCTTTCATATCGCCAGGCAGGAAACCGAGTTTTTCGCCGGCTTCTACGGCTGGTCGTGAGAGGATGATTTTCTTGATGGCTTTTTCCTTGAGGGCCTTTACGGCAAGGGCGATGCTGAGATAGGTCTTGCCGGTACCGGCTGGTCCCACGGCAAATACCATGTCGTTCTTCTCGTAAGCATCTATCAGCTGCTGCTGGTTTTCGCTGCGGCTCTTGATAGGTCGGCCGCTGATGCTGTATACCAGCACGCCTTTCACGCTGTCCGCCTTGGTCTGTTTTCCTTTCACGATGTCCAGGATGTCTTCATCATTGAGCATGTTGTATTTAAGCAAGTGCTTGCGCATCTGCTCAATATCCTCTTCCACCTTTGCCATTTCCTCTTCGTCACCGAGCACACGAATCACGTTGTCGCGTGCTACGATACGCAACTTAGGATACAGCGATTTAATCATCTGCAGGTGGGCATTGTTCACACCGTAGAACATCACTGGATCGATATCTTCGAGTACAATATGTTTCTCTATCAAAATGTCTTAATTCTATAAAGTTTAAACTATCCTATCTAATATTTTGTTATATAACGCTGCAAAATTACTACTTTTCCATGAAATGAGCAAATTTCGGCGAATAAAACATTCTTTAAATATTAAAAAAGCTATTTTTTCGAGAGATTTTGTTACCTTTGCAGCTAAATTTGGCGATGCGGTTCCCGTTTTGCCTGAAGAATATAGAATATTATTTCGTGAAAATAAGATAATTATGAAGATTAGTAAGAACAGATATTTACAGGGTTTTGGTATTGTGGTTTTGCTTCTGGCGCTGGTAAGAGTCATCTTCCCGGGAGTAGCAAAGCCGAAGGTTGCGGCTGCTGGTGCGGCTGATTCTACGCTCGTGGCTGCGAAGGATTCGGCTGCTTCTGATGCTTCTTCTGCTGAGATTTCTGATGCATCGGCTGGTGCTGATGGAAATGTGGCTGAGGACCTGAAGAAGGATGAACTCTCTGTTATGCCTGATACGGCACAGAGCGGAAAGCCTTCTATCTTCTTCGACAAGGATGGCAAGGAGGTGAAGCATCGCATCTTCTCGGTGCCTCATTTCGGCAATACTTTCCCCGACCAGCAGGATGTGCAGATTCTGGCGGCTACAAAGCACGGCGTGAAACCGGTACAGAACCGTCTGGAGGCGGAGAACAGCAAGGGCAAGCTGGTGTATGTGGGCAGCAATCCTTTCTTTTATGTCGACAAGCTGAACAACAGTATTCCTTACCTGGTGCCTCGCGCCTCTGTGCTGCTCCAGGATATCGGCAGGGCTTATTTTGATTCGTTGCAGATCAAGGGCATTCCGCTGCATAAGATTATCGTGACGAGCATTCTGCGCACCAAGGATGATGTGGCGAAACTGCGTACCCGAAACGGTAATGCTACCGAGAATTCGTGCCATCTTTATGGTACTACCTTCGATATCTGCTACAACCGCTACAAGCAGATTCAGACCCGTGAACAGCCTCGCCGACAGGTGCAGAATGATACCCTGAAATGGGTGTTCTCCGAGGTGCTCCGCGATTTCCGCGAAAAGAACCGCTGCTATATTAAATATGAGGTGAAGCAGGGCTGCTTCCATATCACCGTGAAGTAATCTGGTTGTTCCCGGCACGCCCTTTCAGGGCGTATGGCGCTTACTTACGAAAGTTCTTTTATTTAATTTTTGATTCTCTTCAAATCTGCTTCTTCTCCCACTATCCAGATGATGTCTCCCTTCTTGAAGACTCGGGTAGGGGATACGTGCGTCAGATTCTCACGACCTTCTTCCAGTCCTACAACCATGCAGTTGTACCGGTCTCTGATACCGCTTTCGATGAGCGTCTTGCCCAGGAATTCGCTGGAAGAAGAGATGATGAGCTGGCTGAGTTTCATTTCGCGCTTTTCTATTTCAGCCTCCTCAGGCAGCAGGTCGCTCTGCAGGGCGGTGTTGAATTTCTGCAGCTGGTCGTCGTTGCCGATTACCTGCAGTTTGTCGCCCGGGAAGATGATCATGTCGCCGTTCGGGATGTTCAGCCGGTGAGAACCGCGGCGAATGCTGCTCATATCAACACCGAAACGCTGGCGCAGATGCAGTTCTCGCAGCGATTTGCCCGTCCAACTGCTATCTTCAGGCACTTCAAATTCGCTGATGTGGATATCCCGGTCCAGCAGTCTGCCCTCGTAGAGCGGCCGCTTTTCGCCGTTCACCTGAGCCGCAATATCGCGCGAGCGAAGGTTGTGAACGAAGACGCGCTCCATCACGATGCTACGCTTCTTGATGCGGCGGGAGGTTATCATCAGCATCACTACTGCTGCACCGATGCAGACAATCAGCGCATTGGTAAAGCGCGAGAGGAAATTGATTATATAGAAGATGAAAGCCAGTGCTATCATAAAGCGCACGAACACCGTAAAGAGCAGCGGCACGCGGTTGATGCTGCTCTCCACCCAGAGGCGTTTCCACTCGGCACTGTGGTTCTTCTTCATCACGATGGCGCGCAGAAACGGTGAGATGAATAGCACGGTGAGCAGACCGGTGATGGCGTTGGCATACCAGTGGAGATGCCAGCCGGGCAGCAGATTGCGCATCAGCGGCAGCACGAAGGTGAACATCAGGGCGATGACGGCTGCCGAGAGGATAGAGTAGGCGGTGGTGTTGACCAGCATCTGGCGGATCAGCGATTTCCACTTGCTCTGCTGCTGCGTCTGGGGATGACTCATCGCGAAATGGTTCAGAATATGGATGAGTTTGTCGGGCAGATGTTTCTCCATCACCTGATAGGTAGGTGTGGCAAGACGAATCATATAAGGTGTAAGGAAGGTGGTGATGACGCTCACCGCTACCACTACCGGATAGAGGAACTTGCTGATGACGCCGAGCGACAGACCCAGCGAGGCGATGATGAAAGAAAACTCACCAATCTGGGCCATCGAGAAACCGCAGCGCATCGCCGACTTCAGCGACTCGCCTCCGAGCATGAATCCGAAGGTGCCGAATATCGCCTGACCTACCAGTATCGTGCCCACCAGGGCGAGGATAGGAACGGCATATTCTACCAGAATCTTCGGGTCTACCAGCATACCTACCGATACGAAAAAGATGGCTCCAAAGAGATTCTTTACCGGTTCTACGAGTTTGATAATCTTCTCGGCCTCAATGGTTTCTGCCAGTATGCTGCCCATGACGAAGGCTCCGAAGGCGCTGCTGAACCCCACCTTGGTGCTCAGTACCGCCATGCCGCAGCACAGACCCAGCGAAACGATGAGCAGGGTTTCGGCATTGATAAGTTTCCTCACCGAACGCAGGAACCACGGAATGGCGAAGATGCCCACGATAAACCATACGCCCAGGAAGAAGCCTATCTTCACGATAGAGGCAAGCATCTGCCCGCCGTCGGGACTGCTTCCGCTCGCTATCGCCGACAGCATCACCATCATCACGATAGCCAGGATATCTTCCAGTATCAGTACGCTCATCACCATCGAGGCAAACTTCTGGGTGCGCAGCCGCATATCATCGAATGCCTTATATATAATAGTGGTGGAGCTCATGGCGAGCATACCGCCCAGGAAGATGCAGTCCATCCTTCCCCAGCCGAAACTGTGGCCTACGCTGATGCCCAGCATCATCATGCAGAACACGATGACCACGGTGGCGATGATGGGAGAAGCGCCCATCTTCACGATTTTCTTGAACGAGAAGTCGAGACCGAGCGAGAAGAGGGTGAAGATGACACCGATGTCGGCCCAGGTCTGGATATCCGTCTCGTCGACTACCGACATGGTGTAGGACATGTGTGGCGAAACCAGGAATCCCGCCATGATGTATCCCAGCACCAGCGGCTGCTTGAGCCTCTTGAAGATGAGGGTTACGATGCCTGCTACCATCAGGATGAGGGCGAGGTCTTTTACTAAGAATGGAATTTCAGCCATATTTTTCTGTTTATGAAAAAGGGGAATTTAGATGTGTCTAAATTCCCCATATCTGTATTAGTCGTTAAATTCTTCTGTGATTTCCGCAATCTTCACGATGGTCTTCACTACCTTCTCCATTACCTGGATGCTCACAAACTCGTGAGGGCCGTGGAAGTTGACACCGCCGGCGAAGATGTTAGGACAAGGCAGACCCTTGAAGCTCAACTGGGCTCCGTCGGTACCGCCGCGGATAGGTTCTACGCGAGGTGGAACGCCGCTCTCCTGCATCGCTCTGAGCACGATGTCGATGACGTGCATGTTAGGATCAATCTTCTCCTTCATGTTATAGTACTGGTCGTAGATAACCGCCTTTACGGTTCCGTCGCCATACTTCTCGTTCATCTTGTTTACGCAGTCCTCGATGAAATCCTTGCGGTTTTCAAACTTGTTGCGGTCGTGATCTCGGATGATGTAGCTGAGTTTTGCCTCCTCGCAGCGGCTCTCGATGCCGATGAGGTGGTAGAAACCCTGGTAGCCTTCAGTCTGCTCAGGAGTCTCGTTCTCAGGAATCATGTTCTGGAATTCCACAGCCAGTCGGCTTGCATTCACCATCTTTCCCTTGGCATAGCCTGTATGAACGCTCACGCCCTTGATGACGATCTTAGCTCCGGCAGCATTGAAGTTCTCGTATTCCAGGTCGCCCAGGTCACCGCCATCTACGGTGTAAGCCCAGTCGCAGCCAAACTTCTCTACGTCGAAATGATGTGCACCCATACCGATTTCCTCGTCAGGATTGAAACCTACGCGGATATCTCCGTGCTTGATTTCATTGTGGTCGCGCAGATAGCACATAGCCTGTACGATTTCAGCGATGCCCGCCTTGTCGTCGGCACCCAGCAGGGTAGTACCGTCTGTTACGATGATATCCTCTCCCTTGTGAGCCTTCAGCTCTGGGAAAGTCTCAACGCTTGAGATGATGCCCGGGCTCAGCTCGATGTCGTTGCCGTCATAGTTCTTGATGACGCGCGCCTTTACATCCTTTCCGCTGGCATCAGGCGATGTATCCATGTGTGAAATAAATCCGATGGTAGGAGTCTTTTTCTTGGTATTGCTCTTCAGAGTGGCATAGATATAGCCCATGTCATCCATTTCGACATCGCTCAGTCCTTCGTCCTCAAGTTCCTTCTTCAGGTACTTGGCAAATTCGAGCTGTTTTGCCGTACTAGGCACGCTGGTCGATTCTTCGCTCGACTGTGTGTCGAATTTCGTATAGTTTATAAATCGTTCTACTAAATCCATGTTTTCAATTATTAATCATTTCTGTTGTTTCGGGTGATCTCGGTGGGATTCAAACCCACGACCTTCAGAACCGGAATCTGACGCTCTATTCAGCTAAGCTACGAGACCCTCTTTTCTGCTGCCCGTTTCTCCGGTTGTATGACATCGAAACGGAAGTCGACTGCAAAATTACTGCTTTTATTTGAAATAACCAAATATTTGGGGCAGATTTTTTCATATATATAATGTGTATTTGCAAATTGTTCTACAAAATGCTACTAAAAAACTTAAAAATGCTATCATTTTGCGAAAAAATACGGAAAAATGCTTGCAGATTAATTATTATTTTGTACCTTTGCAGCGCAAATACTAAATATGAAATAAAAATGAGCAATTTGATAAAACCTGAAGGGTACAAGGCGCTGCTGGATATGCGCCAGACCGAAATGGGTATTAAAATGATAAAAGAATTCTTCCAGCAAAACCTGAGCACCGAGCTCCGTCTGCGTCGCGTTACCGCTCCGCTCTTCGTATTGAAGGGTCTTGGTATCAATGATGACCTGAACGGCGTAGAGCGCCCTGTAAGTTTCCCTATCAAGGATTTGGGCGAAGCCCAGGCTGAGGTGGTTCATTCTCTTGCCAAGTGGAAGCGACTGACGCTTGCCGAGTATGAGATTGAGCCTGCTTATGGCGTATATACAGATATGAACGCCATCCGTGCTGACGAGGAGCTGGATAATCTTCATTCGCTCTATGTTGACCAGTGGGACTGGGAGGCTGTGATTACCAAGGAAGACCGTACCATCGCCTTCCTCGAGAATATCGTGCGCCGCATCTATGGTGCCATCTTGCGTACCGAGTTCCTGGCTTGCGAGCATTATCCTCAGCTGAAGCCTTTCCTGCCTAAGGAGATTCATTTTATTCATGCGCAGGATTTGCTCGATATGTATCCAGACCTTTCTCCTAAGGAGCGTGAGGATGCTATCTGCAAGAAGTATGGCGCTGTATTTGTAGAGGGCATCGGAGGCAAGTTGAGCGATGGCAAGAAGCATGATGGCCGCGCTCCTGACTATGATGACTGGAGCACCGTGGCTGAGAACGGCAAGATGGGACTGAATGGTGATATCCTCATCTGGTATCCTGTTCTGGGTCGCAGTTTCGAGCTCAGTTCTATGGGTATCCGTGTTGACAAGGAGAGTCTGCTGCGTCAGCTTAAGCTGGAGGGCAAGGAAGATAGAGAGAAACTTTACTTCCATCAGCAGCTCCTGAACGACAAGTTGCCTCTGAGCATTGGTGGCGGTATCGGCCAGAGCCGTCTGTGTATGGTATTGCTTCATAAGGCTCACATTGGTGAGATCCAGGCTAGCATCTGGCCTGAGGAGATGCGCAAGGAGGCTGAGGAAGCGGGCATGAACCTCATCTAGGCCTTTCTGCCGGTGCGTCATGGTGTGTACTGTGATGTGCTGCATATTCAGTTGATCTTTTTAAGATAATAATAATTTGCTTACGAAGGCTCCCGGTGCTTTTCTGCATCGGGGGCTTTTTTGTTTTACGACCTTGAGGCTGTGTTTTACAGCCTCAAGGTCTGCGCTTCATGGAAAAAAATGAATACGGTGCAAAAGTACAATAAAATCTCTGAACCGCCAAAATTCACCCTGCAGAGTTATGTTAAACCGATTTTAACATTCCGGCTTTCGTAGTTAAACAAAAAAAGTCGTAGAGTTGCGGGGGAGAAAACTATATTTTGTAAAATGTTTCTCTGTGTGTTTTGAGCAAGAAAACAATGAGATGCTATAAAAAAAGCCATTTCTTCTGACTACTTCCTTTTTACCCAGAAAGCGTTACAGTGTGACAGTTGTGACAGTTGTGACAGTTTTCAGCGCCTACCCCCTCCTTCCCTTTCTTTAGATGTAAATTATTATATATAAATATATATATAATAATTTAAATATATATACTTATAATTTGATAGCTGCAAACTCGCAATAACCCCCTCCCCTGAAAACTGTCACAACTGTCACAACTGTCACGCTGTAACGCCCCTTGGTCTTTTCCTCTTATGTATCTCTTATAACTCCAAGTTTCGATATTTGTAAAAACAATTTTCTCCACTCCGTATAGGTTGTCCTACATGGAGTGGAGAATTTCGTATCGTGTGGAGTATCTTCTATGTCATGACCAGATCCAGGTCCTTTGTGAGTTTTTTCATCGCAGGGTTCTTCTCCATAAGAAGTTCCAGAACTTCATTCTTGGTCAGAACCTTGCCTACCTCTTCCTGGTCGGCAAGGCGGTAGCTGATGCTCAGTTCGCTGTTGTGAAGCCCTAAGACGAAAGTCTTGAGAATGCGGTTCTTGATGTTCAAAACGTCGTCTAGCAAGAGCTGGTTGTTGATGATAACCTCTATCTGCGGATAGTTGGTTATCTTCGGTACAATACTCTTCATGCGGTTGGCTAAACCTATGAAATCCAGCTTGTTCTGCATTCTCATGCACATACTGAACCATGTTGCTTCCACCTGCTCCTGGGTGAACTCGTTCTGGTCGCCCGTGATGGTCGCTTTTTCCTCATTGGTATCATCATACGGACTGTGCAGGCGGCGCTGGTTCTCCTCCCTCTTCTTCAGGTTAGAGAAAGTCATGCCTATGCCGCCCAGCTTGATATTCTTGAGTCGTGGCTTGTGAGGCGATGCAGCATCAACTGCTCCGGCAGAGGCAGAATCTTCTGAAGATGCAGATGCGGCTGCGGTGGCAGATGCAGAATAAGATGCAGCATTGGAGGCTGCAGAAGCGGCTGCTGAGGCTCCGGAAGAAGGCACGGCAGTAGCTGTAGCAGCAGACGCTCCCGGCTGTGATGACCGGTTTTCGCTGCTGCCTGAAGGCTCAGAACCTGCACCCTGAGAGGCAAGCTTAGACTGAGCCAGAAGTTTCTGAAACAGGGATTTTAATCTATTGGGCGTACGCCCCGCACTAGGCACATCCTGATCCTCGGGCTGCGTAATCTGGCCTATCTGTATCAGGGTGAGCTCTACCAGTAATCGCTTGTTGCTGCTGGCGCGGTAATGGATATCGCACTGGTTCATCAGTTCCAGCGCCTTATATAAGAAAGGTGTAGGAGCCTTCTGGGCTTGAGCCTGGAACTTGGCTTTCTGGTCGTCGCTGGTTTCGAGCAGAGGCAGGGTCTGAGGATCCTTCGCCATCATCACATTGCGCACATGCTGGGCAAGACCCTGAATCATGTTGCCGCCATCGAAACCGCGGCTCAGAATGCCGTCGAGTGTTACCATCATCTCTGCCACCTTATTCTCCAGAGCCAGGTCTACCAGACGGAAATAGTTGTCGCTGTCGAGCACGTTCAGGTCCTCGATAACCTTCTGGTAAGTGATGTTGCCCATGCAGAAGCTGGCAGCCTGGTCGAAGATAGAGAGGGCATCGCGCATACCTCCGTCAGCCTTTTCGGCTATCACGGCGAGCGCCTGCTCTTCATATTGTATGCCTTCCTTCTCAGCCACCATCTTCAAGTGGTTGATGGTATTGGCTACCGTCATTCGCTCGAAGTCGTAAATCTGGCATCGGCTCAGGATGGTAGGCAGAATCTTATGCTTCTCGGTAGTGGCGAGGATGAAGATGACATGCTGAGGCGGCTCTTCCAGCGTCTTGAGAAAGGCGTTGAAGGCAGCTGTAGAGAGCATGTGGACCTCATCGATGATAAACACTTTATACTTGCCTACCTGAGGCGGAATGCGGGTCTGCTCCATCAGAACCTTAATCTGGTCAACACCGTTGTTGCTGGCGGCATCCAGCTCGAAGATGTTGTAGGAACGCTGCTCATTGAAGGCACGGCAGCTCTCACATTCGTTGCATGCCTCGCCGTCTTCACGAGGGTGCTCGCAGTTGATTGCCTTCGCAAAAATGCGGGCACAAGTGGTCTTGCCCACACCTCTCGGACCGCAGAAAAGATAGGCGTGCGCCAGCTTGCCGCTCTTCACTGCATTCTTCAAAGTGGTGGTCAATGCACTCTGTCCGACAACCGAATCGAAGGTCATCGGACGGTACTTTCTTGCAGAAACTATATACTCTTCCATTATTTTTTCTTAATTGATGATGCAAAGATAACAAAAAAATATTATCTTTGCAAACAAATTCGGAAGAAATGAGTAAAAAACTTGGTATTATATGGAATTATCTCGCTCATTATAAGTATCTTATAGTGATTGTAGCGGGTGTTCTGGTAGTTGGTGTAGTTGACGACAATAGTGTAAGACAGCACATTAAGTACCAGATAGAGATAGCTACGCTCCGTTCGGAGATAGAAAAATATCGTGAGCAGTATGAAAACGACAAGCATACCCTGCGTGATATGCAGCATGGTGTGCGGGCATTTGAGAAGATAGCCCGCCAGCGTTATTTCATGAAGGCTGATGATGAAGACATCTTTGTATTGAGTTCGGATATTCCGGAAAAAACTAACGAACAAGACGAAAATGAAACAATTGAGTAAACTGGAAAGTGTTATTTTCTTGCTGGGCGGCGTGCTGATGGTTGTCGGTGCGGCTTGCTTCGCATTTGGTTTTTCACATCCGCAGCTGGTGCAGGTAACGAGCTGGGGGTTCCTGCTGGGCACCATACTCTTCAGTGTAATGCAGGCGATGCAGTTCTATGAGGGACCTTCGCTGGTTATCCACCGCCTGAAGCGCATGCAGTATGTAGCAGACATCTTCTTCGTGCTCTCAGGCATCTCGATGGTAGATACGGTGTATGCTTTCCTGCGCCGCTGGTTTGAGAATTATGAGACCTATATCACCTATTTCTATAATAAGTGGGTAGTCTTCCTCCTCATCGCAGCCCTGCTGGAACTGTATACCACGCATCGCATCTCTCATGAACTGAAGAAGGAAAACAATCAGTAATATAGAAAGGACGAGAAAAAAGCTTTCGGTGGCCAACAGGAGTGCAAACAAAACATAAATCTTGTAAGAATGAATTAAATTGCTGCAATTTATTTCGTCAGTTCAAATTAAGATTGTACTTTTGTTCACCGAAAGTGATATAGATAGCTTATGAATAGAATATTTTACGCATTCATTGCCTTGATGGCACTTGCATCTTGTGCCAACAGTTACGATATCTCGGGTACTTCTAACGTAAGTACTCTGGACGGACGCATGCTGTACCTTAAGATACTGGAAAACAACGATTTCAAGAACGTGGATTCTTGCGATGTAGTGCACGGACAGTTCCATTTTCAGGGTTCTGTCGACTCTATGAAGATGGCGAATATCTTCATGGATGATGACCCTGTGCTGCCGCTGGTGCTGGAGAGTGGAAGCATTACGGTGAAGCTCGATGATACACAGCAGGTGGTAAGCGGTACTCCTATGAACGATAAACTCTTCGGATTCTTCAAGAAATACCAGCAGATTCAGAATCAGTTGCGCGAACTGGTACACAAGCACGACCAGGCTATCATGAACGGTAGCGATATGGTGGCTGTCAACAAGCATCTGAACGAGGAATCCATCCGCCTCTCTGAGCAGGAAGACAAGCTCATCACTTCGTTTGTTACCGACAACTTCAACAATGTGCTGGGACCGGGCGTCTTCTTCCTCGTTACAATGGGTAACCAGTATCCGATGCTCTCTCCTTGGATTGAGGATATCATGAGCAAGGCTACCGACTATTTCAAGAATGATCCTTATGTAAAGGACTATTATAAGAAAGCTCAAGAAAATCAGGAGATTATGAATGGTACCCGAGATGCGCTGAGCGGCATGCAGCCAGAGATGGAAGCGGCTCCACAGGTAAATCCTGATGCGGCTCCGGCACCTACAGCCAACGAACTGGCTGCGCCTACGATTCCTGAAAAACAGGAAGGTCAGGAGTAGAAACAGGACTCTTTCAAGGTCTTGGGCATTAACATCTTGTAAAACTCTTCATTTTATAAGTTTAGTAATATGAAATTAATCAAGAATGGAACCATTATAAATGAGGGTCGCTCTTTTGTGGGCGACCTGTTGTTGGATGGTGAATTTATCAAGGAGATATATGAAGGCGAGGCACCCCGTGGCAATTACGATGAAGTCATCGATGCCTCGGGGTGTTTTGTTTTGCCGGGTGTGATTGATGATCATGTTCACTTCCGTGAGCCGGGACTTACGCAGAAGGCTGACATCGAGAGCGAAAGCCGCGCTGCTGCCTTTGGTGGTGTGACCAGTTATTTTGAGATGCCTAACACGGTACCTCAGACTACCACTCTGGAGGCCTGGCAGGCAAAGCGGCAGCTGGGCGCTGAGAAGAGTCATGTGAACTACAGTTTCTTCTTTGGCGCTACCAATGACAATGTAAATGATTTTGAACAGCTCGATGCGCATCGTGTTCCGGGAATCAAGCTCTTTATGGGCTCCAGTACGGGCAATATGCTGGTGGATAAATATGAGGCGCTGCAGGCTATCTTCAAGAAGGCGAAAGAGCTGGATTTGCCGGTGATGACCCACTGTGAGGATACCGAAATCATTAACCGCAACATGCAGCTGGCTAAGCAGAAATGGGGTGAGGACCCTGCCGTAGAACATCATCCGGAAATACGCAGCGAGGAGGCTTGCTATGAAAGCAGCCGTCTGGCGGTGCAGCTGGCTAAGGAAAGCGGGGCGCATCTCCATATCGCCCACGTTACTACGGCTAAGGAACTGGAGTTCTTTGGTAAGGATGAAAATATTACAGGTGAGGCTGTTGTGGCTCATCTCATGTTCTCGGATAAAAATTACGCTGTGAAGGGCGCACGCATCAAATGCAACCCTGCAGTAAAGACCGCTGCTGATCGCGAAGCTTTGCGTAAGGCGCTGAGTAATGGTAAGATAACTGTAGTAGGTACCGATCATGCTCCTCATCAGTTGAAGGATAAACAGGGCGGTTGTGCCAAGGCTGCATCAGGTATGCCAATGGTACAGTTCTCGCTGGTAAGCATGCTGAAACTTGTTGACGAAAAGGAAATCAGTATCGAGCGCCTGGTTGAACTGATGTGCCATAATCCAGCCCGTCTGTTCCATATCAGTCAGCGCGGTTTCCTGCGTCCGGGTTATAAGGCAGATGTCGTCGTGGTGCGCAAGGGAGAGCCTTGGAAGGTGACCGCAGAGGTGATTCAGAGCAAGTGTAAATGGAGCCCTGTAGAGGGTGATGAGTTTGCATGGAAAGTGGAACAGACTTTCTGTAACGGTCATCTTATCTATAACAAAGGTGTGTTTGATGCTGCTTGCAGAGGAGAGGAGCTGGAGTTCAGAAACAATTCCTGAAAAAAGAGAAATCTTGCGGGGGTTGTAAAATAAAATATCGTATCGGATGCGAAGAATAGTATACAATATAAGCGAAATTGAGCCGTATATCAACTGGCTATACTTTTATCATGCCTGGGGATTGAGCGGCAAACCTCGAGAGGAAAAGGAAAAAATGAAGGCTGAGGCGCTCGATATGCTCCATTCATGGGAAGGCGAATATCATACCTATGCCGTCTTCGGACTCTTCGAGGCGAACAGCGAGGGGGATGATATCTGGCTGGAAGGGCAGAAAGTCCGCTTCCCGATGCTCCGTCAGCAGCATCCGGCGGCTCAGGGAGAACCCAATCTCTGTCTGGCTGATTTCATCCGTCCTCTGGGCAGTGGAATAACAGACCGGCTGGGTATCTTCTGCACGACGGTAGATGGCGGCCTGGAGAAGAAATATCGCTCGGACGACTACCTCAATATGATGGCACAGACACTCTGCGACCGGTTGGCTGAAGCCACGGCAGAGAAGTTGCACGAAGAGGTGAGACGCAGCATCTGGGGCTATGCTCCCGACGAGCAGCTGAGCATCGAAGACCAGCATCTGGAGCGCTATCAGGGCATCCGTCCGGCTATCGGATATCCTTCGCTGCCCGATACCAGTGCCAACTTCATCATCGACCAGCTCATTGATATGAGTCAGGTGGGCATCCGGCTCACCACAAGCGGAATGATGACGCCTCATGCCAGTGTCTCGGGGCTGATGTTTGCACATCCCAAGTCGCGGTATTTCGAACTGGGACGGATAGGAGACGACCAGCTTCGCGACTATGCACAGCGCAGAGGAGTGCCCGTGCAGGCAATGAAAACGTATCTTCAATCAAGTTTGATCAAGAAATGATAGCAAGAATATTGATACCCGTAGTGGTATTCACCCTGTTGCCGTATCTGTGGATATATAAAAGGTATGGCAAGTTACGGCTGAAGAGTCTCTGGCAGCGGGTACTCTTCTGGTTGCCGGCTTTCGTGGTTATCGCCTACAGCGCGTATATCACGATACTGCCCAACTTCCTGCCACGCAATCCGGTGCTCATCGACATCTGGTTTGTGATGATGGCAGTATGTGCGGTTCCGCAGTTTGTCTTCAGCCTGTTCAGTGTCTTCGGCTGGTGCTGTATGCGGCTTCTCCACGGCCATCGCAACTGGGGCAAGCTCCTCGGTCTGGTAGTAGGAGCGGTGGCGTTCTTCTGTTTTATCTACGGATTTACCGAAGGATTTCCTAAGATGCAGGTCAAGCGAATTACCATCTATGTACCCAATCTGCCGAAGTCTTTCGAGGGCTATCGCATCGTTCAGTTCAGCGACATCCATCTCGGGTCATACTATGGCTGGCGTGGTCATCTGCCTCAGCGCGATATCGACAGCATCAATGCCGAGAAACCTGATCTGATTTGCTTTACGGGTGATTTACAGAATGTTACACCCGATGAACTGCCTGAGTATCAGGCGCTGCTCAGCAGTCTGAAAGCCAGAGACGGCGTGATGAGTGTGCTGGGCAATCACGATTACACCTATTATATGGATGTAGATGACGAGCAGGAGATAGCTGCGCTCGAGAAGCGGATGCAGGACTTCCAGCGGAGTTGCGGATGGCGCCTGCTGATGAATGAGCATGTGGCGGTGCATAGAGGCGCTGACAGCATCTATGTAGCTGGTACAGAGAACTATGACAAACCAAAGCGAACCAACGTAAGGAAGGCGCTGTATGGTATCAGACCGGGCTCTTTCGTGCTGATGCTGCAGCATATTCCGAAGCAATGGCGCGAGACCTGGCCTTCTACTATTAATAAGGAGAAGGATGAGGAGGGCGATGTGATAGGACCTGACAGGAAGGATTCGCTGGTCGTAGCACCGCAGCTTACGCTGAGCGGTCATACGCATGCGGGGCAGATCAGTATCCTGGGCTTGCGTCCGTCGATGTTTACTCCTTATGATTACGGCCTCTTCGAGGAGGAGGGTTGCCAGCTCTATACCACATCGGGTCTGGGCGGTACCGTTCCAATCCGCATCGGGGCTACGGCAGAAATCGTGGTCATCACACTGAAGAGAAAATGAGGAGTGTTGAGTGTTGAATGTTGAGTGTTAAATTATTCATTCTTAATAAAAAATGAAGTACTTATATCGTCTGTATCAGCTTGTTATATGCTTGCCTATCCTCTTGTTGGCTAGCGTTTTAACCAGTTTAACTACTGTTTTGGGATGTATGCTGGGCAATGGCCATTTCTGGGGCTATTATCCCGGCAAGTATTGGGCTTGGCTTTGGGTCCGTATCCTCCTCCTGCCTGTAAAGGTGGAGGGACGTGATCATCTCAAGAAGAACCAGAGTTATGTTTTCGTGGCCAATCATCAGGGCGCTTTCGATATCTTCCTGATTTACGGCTTCCTGGGCAGAAACTTCAAGTGGATGATGAAGAAGGGCTTGCGCAAAGTGCCTCTCATCGGTATCGCCTGTGAGTATGCGCACCACATCTTTGTAGACAAGAGCGGACCTTCTAAGATCCGTGCTTCTTATGACCGTGCTCGCGAGGTGCTTAAAGAGGGCATGTCGCTGGTGGTATTCCCAGAGGGTGCCCGTTCGTTTACGGGGCACATGGGCGTGTTCCGCCGCGGTGCTTTCATGCTTGCCGATGAACTGCAGTTGCCGGTATGTCCGCTTACCATCAATGGCAGTTTTGATGTGAAGCCTCGCATGAAGGACATCTACTGGGCTTTCTGGCATCCTCTTAAACTCACCATTCATGAGCCTATCGAGCCGATAGGCAAGGGAGCTGACAATATCAAGAACCAGATGAACAAGAGCTATGAGGCGATCATGAGCGGGCTTGACAAGAAATATCAGGGTTTTGTAGAGAATCCGGACCAATAATTTCGGGTTTTTGCTTGTTATTTCAAAAATAAGTTGTAATTTTGCATCTGTATTACATTATATAGAATCAGAATCATTAAAATTAGAAGAAGTTATGAGTGATAGCATAGTAATCATTCCTACATATAATGAGAAGGAAAACATCGAGAAAATCATCCGTGCTGTCTTCGGTCTCGAAAAGCAGTTTGATATCCTCGTTATCGATGACGGAAGTCCTGACGGTACTGCTGCCATTGTCAAGGGCTTGATGGCTAATGAGTTTGCCGGTCGTCTGCATATCCTGGAGCGTTCGGGTAAACTCGGTTTGGGTACTGCCTATATCATGGGCTTCAAATGGTCATTGAAGCAGGGCTATGACTTCATCTTCGAGATGGATGCCGACTTCAGTCATGATCCTAATGATTTGCCTCGTCTCTATGCGGCAACTCACGATGAGGGGTATGATGTGGCTGTAGGCTCAAGATATATTTCGGGTGTGAACGTGGTCAACTGGCCTATCGGACGCGTATTGATGAGCTATTTCGCTTCTAAATACGTACGTATCGTAACCGGATTTAAGGTGAATGATACCACAGCTGGATTCGTCTGCTACCGACGTAAGGTATTGGAAACCATAGATTTGGATGCTATCCGCTTCAAGGGCTATGCTTTCCAGATAGAGATGAAATATACGGCTCATCGAATCGGTTTCAAGATCAAGGAGGTGCCTGTCATCTTTGTTAACCGTCGTGAAGGTGTGAGCAAGATGAGTGGTGGCATCTTTGGTGAGGCTTTCTTTGGCGTGATGCGACTGCGCCTGGATGGCTGGTTCAAGAAATATCCGAAGAAGGATTAATACTCAGTAATCAGTAATCACTAATCAGTACTTGGATGGAAATCCAAAAGATAGAAAAAACATACGGGCGTTCGCCACAGGCGGATGCCCTCTTTGATTTGATGGGGAAGAAGTCGGTTCATTCCATTTTTCTCCAGGGTTTGCTGTGCTCTTCGGCTCCGATGTTCTTTGCTTCTCTGCAGGGGAAGATGAGGCGTTCGGTACTCTTCGTACTGGATGATGCCGATGAAGCAGGCTATTTTTATCACGATCTCACTCAGATGATGGGGCAGGAGAAGGTCTTCTTCTTTCCTTCCAGCTATCGGCGTGCCGTGAAATACGGGCAGCGTGATGCTGCGAACGAAATCCTACGTACAGAGGTGCTAGCGCGCCTCTCTTCGGGAGGACATTTCCTGGTAGTCACTTATCCCGATGCACTGGCAGAACTCGTTGTGGCTAAGCAGAATCTGGATGAACGGATTCTGAAACTGACTGTAGGCCAGCAGATTGCTCAGACCGATGTGGTTCATACCCTGCGCGATTTCGAACTCAAAGAAACCGATTATGTTTATGAACCGGGCCAGTTTGCCGTGCGTGGAAGCATCCTCGATGTCTATTCCTACAGCTGCGAATATCCGTTCCGTATCGACTTCTTCGGCGATGAGATTGACACCATCCGTACCTTTGATGTTGAGACCCAGCTCTCGCAGGCGAAGCGCACAGAGATAGAAATCGTGCCCGAACTCGCCCATATCGAGAGCAACAAGCAGTGTTTCCTCAATTTCCTCTCCGAAAGTACGCCAGTCGTTGCGAAAGACCTTTCTTTCGTTTGCGACCGCATCGGTCAGATCTATACCGAAGGCTTCTCATCGCAGAGCCTTACCGAGCAGCTGGAGGGAGCTACTGAGGTAGAGGCTGAGCGCATCAGACATGACATGAAGACCGAGCTCAACCTCGTTTCTCCGCTCGATTTCAAGAAGGCAGTAGCGGCTCATCTCCGTATCGAGTTTGGCAAGGTCGCTCCGTCAGAGAGTTCGGCTGTGATACCTTTCAATATCGCTCCACAGCCTCTTTTCCATAAGAATTTCGATTTGCTTTGTCAGACTCTGGAGGATTTCCTGCTCCAGGGTTACACCTTATATATATTGGCAGATAGCCAGAAGCAGCAACAGCGCCTGAAGGATATCTTTGAAAGCGAAGAGCTGAAGCGCTACGCCATCCGTTTTACACCGGTAGACAAGACGCTTCATGAAGGCTTTACTGACCATGACAAGAAGTGCTGCTTCTTTACCGATCATCAGATTTTTGACCGTTTTCATAAATATAACCTGCGCTCAGATAAAGCGAGAGCCGGCAAGATGGCACTCACCATGAAGGAACTGCAGGAGATGGAAGTGGGAGATTTTATCGTGCATGTAGACTTCGGTATCGGCAAGTTCGGCGGTCTGGTTAGGGTTCCTGCGGGCAACAGCTATCAGGAAATGATCCGCATCGTCTATACGAACAATGACAAGGTGGATGTTTCTATCCACTCGCTTTATAAAATCAGCAAATATCGCCGCAGCGATACCGGTACTCCGCCTCGCCTGTCTACACTGGGTACAGGTGTCTGGGATAAACTCAAGGACAAAGCTAAGAAGCGAATCAAGGACATTGCGCGCGACCTGATCAAACTCTATGCCCAGCGCCGACGGGAGAAGGGATTCGCCTTCAGTGCCGACAATTATCTGCAGCATACGCTGGAGGCTTCCTTCCTGTATGAAGATACGCCAGACCAGAATAAGGCTACTCAGGAGGTGAAGAAGGATATGGAGAGCGGCAGACCGATGGATCGTCTGGTTTGTGGCGATGTGGGCTTCGGCAAGACTGAGGTTGCCATCCGTGCAGCCTTCAAGGCAGCGTGCGACAGCAAGCAGGTCGCGGTGCTGGTGCCTACTACCGTTCTGGCTTTCCAACACTATCAGACTTTCAAAAAGCGTCTGGAAGGCATGCCTGTAAGGGTAGACTATCTCAGTAGAGCCCGTACAACGAAGGAAACCAGAGAGGTGCTTGACGCCCTGAAAGAGGGTAAGATTGATATCCTCATAGGTACGCATAAACTGATATCAAAGACCGTGAAATGGCATGACCTGGGACTGCTCGTCATCGATGAAGAGCAGAAGTTCGGTGTGTCTACCAAAGAGAAACTCCGTCAGCTCAAGGTAAATGTCGATACACTCACGATGAGTGCCACTCCGATTCCGCGAACCCTCCAGTTCTCTCTGATGGGCGCCCGGGATATGAGTATCATGCGCACTCCGCCACCTAACCGTTATCCGATTCATACCGAACTGGTAACGTTTAGTAGTGAAGTTATCTGTGATGCCATCAATTTCGAGATGAGCCGAAACGGACAGGTTTATTTCGTATGCGACAGAATATCCAAACTTCCGGAGCTCAAGATGCTCATCGAGAAGCATATCCCAGACTGTAGGGTAGCAATCGGTCACGGACAGATGAAGCCTGAGGATTTGGAGAAAATCATCATGGGCTTTATCAATTACGATTATGATGTACTGCTTTCTACCACTATTGTAGAGAACGGTATTGACATTTCCAATGCCAATACGATTATCGTGAGCGATGCTCATCATTTCGGATTGAGTGACCTGCATCAGATGCGTGGACGCGTAGGAAGAAGCAACAAGAAGGCTTTCTGCTATCTGATGGCGCCACCTAAGAGTGCACTTACTCCTGAGGCGCGTCGCCGTCTGGAGGCGCTGGAGACGTTCAGCGAACTGGGTAGCGGCTTCAATCTCGCCATGCAGGACCTGGATATCCGCGGTGCGGGTAATCTGCTGGGCTCTGAGCAGAGCGGTTTTATGGAAGATCTGGGTTATGAAACCTACCAGAAGATTCTCTCTCAGGCTGTCACAGAGTTGAAGAACGAGGAGTTCTGTGATCTTTATCAGGAGAAGATGGATGAAGGTGCCCAGCTTACGGGTGATGATTTCGTTGACGATTGTGGCATAGAGAGCGATCTGGAGATGTATTTTCCTCAGACTTATGTGCCGGGTGACAGTGAGCGCATGCTCCTTTATCGTGAACTGGACCGTCTGGAGAGCGATGAGGAAGTAGAGGCTTACCGCAAGCGTATGATAGACCGTTTTGGTCCTGTGCCTCATGAAGCAGACGAACTGATGCATGTGGTAGGTCTGCGTAGGGTAGGCAAGAAGCTAGGTTGCGAGAAGATTATTCTCAAGCAGGGCTATATGCAGATGCAGTTTGTGAGCAATGTAAATAGTCCGTTCTACAGAAGTCAGATGTTTAACCGCATACTCGCTTACGTTACCAGTCATATTCAAGATTGTGTTCTGAAGGAAAAATTCAACAAGCGAATGCTTCGCATCAATGATGTGAAGACAGTAGGACAGGCTGTAAATCTGTTGAATCAGATATCGCAGATAGATTTAGGTAATAAAACAGATGAATGATTTAAACTGAAAGAAAATAAATAAGACCACATGCGTTAATATTTGATTCAGTTTAATGCATAAAAAAACATTGGAATCTCAATACCCCTATTGAACTCCAATGTTTTATTTTTTTGTATAAGTAAAAGATGATGATAAGCGTTTCACAACGCATGTTGAATTTTTCTGATGCAAAGATACTATTTCCTGTTATAATAGTGGGGTAATATTTGATATTTTAGGTGTAATATTTGGTTGAAATCTTAGAAACCACACTGAATGCATACGTTCGTAACGAATAATACCTATAGAATTAACTGATTGGTTGGACAAAAATATAAAAAATAGTGGAAAATCAGATAAAAAGTTTTTTATTTCATTTTTTATTTGTACCTTTGTTCAGGCATACAACAATTTTAAACATATATATAAATATGAGACAGAAAAAGTACATCTTAAGCGAGCAGGAACTTCCTACTCAGTGGTACAACATTCAGGCAGATATGCCTAACAAGCCATTGCCACCGTTGAACCCTCAGACACACCAGCCAATGAATGCTGATGATTTGTCACACGTATTTAATAAGGAGTGCTCAAAGCAGGAACTTGATACAGAGCACGCTTGGATTGATATTCCGGAAGATGTGCTGGAGAAGTACACCTTCTACCGTTCAACCCCTCTTGTACGTGCTTACGCCCTTGAGGAGGCACTCGGTACTCCGGCGCATATCTATTTCAAGAATGAGAGTATCAATCCGTTAGGCTCTCATAAAATCAATTCAGCCATTCCTCAGTGCTACTACTGTAAGCAGGAGGGTGATACCAATGTCACTACAGAGACTGGTGCAGGCCAGTGGGGTGCAGCCCTCTCTTATGCAGCAAAACTCTACGGCCTGGAGGCTGCAGTTTATCAGGTAAAGATTACCATGCAGCAGAAACCATACCGTTCCAGCATCATGCGTACGTTTGGAGCCACTGTAGAAGGTTCTCCTTCCATGAGTACACGCGCAGGTAAGAACATTATCACACGTGATCCTCATCATCCTGGTTCGCTCGGTACTGCCATCAGTGAGGCTGTTGAGCTGGCTACAACCACACCGGGCTGTAAGTATACGCTGGGTTCTGTGCTCAATCATGTGGCACTTCACCAGACCATCATCGGTCTAGAGGCAGAGAAGCAGATGGCGATGGCAGGTGAGTATCCTGATCAGGTAATTGCTTGTTTCGGTGGTGGTAGTAACTTTGGTGGTATTGCCTTCCCATTCCTCCGACACAACTTCACAGGCGAGCGCCATACTGAGTTTATTGCTGCAGAGCCAGAGAGCTGTCCTAAACTGACTCGCGGTAAGTTTGAGTATGATTTCGGTGATGAGGCAGGTTATACTCCATTGCTGCCAATGTTTACTCTGGGTCATGATTTCAAGCCTGCCAACATTCATGCAGGTGGTCTCCGTTATCATGGTGCTGGTATGATTATCTCCCAGCTTCTGAAGGATGGTTATCTGCATGGTGTAGATATCCCTCAGCTGGAGTCATTCAAGTCAGGTATGCTCTTCGCTCAGACCGAGGGTATCATTCCTGCTCCAGAGAGCTGTCATGCGATTGCAGCCACTATACGTGAGGCTCTGAAGGCTAAGGAAGAGGGCAAGGAGAAGGTTATCCTGTTCTGTCTCTCAGGTCATGGTCTTATCGATATGCCGTCTTACGATAGCTTTATCAATGGCGATTTGCACGATTATTCTGTGAGTGATGAAGAAATCCAGCAGTTCCTCAAGGATGTGCCAAAGGTTGACTAATTTTCAGTTAACAGTTAATAGTTTATAGCAAACAGTTGACAATTATTCTTTGAGATATATTGAAATAACAATATCACATTATAAAAGAAGCCAGGCTGCGAAAAGCAACCTGGCTTTTATTTTAGAAATTCTATTCTCTTTTATTTAGAGATTCTATTCTCTTTTATTTAGAGATTCTATTCTCTTTTATTTTAGAAATTCTATTCTCAGTTCGAGACTTCTATCTTTCATTAGAAGTTCAACCACTCTTCGATAGCCTTAGCGATGACATCGAAGCTTGTGGTAGGCTCGAAGCGGGCTACAACCTGACCCTTCTTGTTAACGAGGAACTTGGTGAAGTTCCACTTGATATCGGCACTCTCCTTGTAGTTAGGATCAGCCTCGCTCAACATCTTGTCGAGAACAGGGTAGAGAGGGTGGCTCTCGTCCCAACCAGCAAAGCCCTTACATTCTTTCAGAAATTTGAAGAGAGGGGCAGCATCGTCTCCGTTTACCTTGATCTTCTTGTAGCGCTGGAACTCTGTGCCGTATGTAAGCTTGCAGAACTGATGAATGCTTTCATCTGTACCAGGGGCTTGCTGACCAAACTGGTTGCAAGGAAAATCAAGTATTTCGAAACCTTGAGAATGATAGGTCTCATAAAGTTTCTCCAGTTCCTCATACTGAGGGGTGAAACCACACTTTGTAGCGGTGTTAACGATGAGCAGCACTTCGTTGGCATACTCCTTGAGGGAAACATCCTTTCCCTTTCTGTCTTTAACAGAAAATTCGTAAACAGTTCTCATTTTTTTTATCTTTATGTATGTGTTATCTATATTTCCGATCTCAACTTATATGATCTAGAGTGCAAAGATACTACTTTTCTCTTAGAATACTTCAAGAGTTTTTTTAAAAATTCTAAAAATCGAACAAAATCATAGATGAAGGAATGAGCGTAATATATATAATGTAGATAGTATCGCAGTTAAGAGTATATAGATTCCGTAGATAATTGGGTTTGTGAATAGAAAGGTGTGTAGATTATAAGACTACATAACGGCCTGCATGAAAGTTGTAAAAATAAAAAATGCAGGATTTTCACAAACCCTGCATTCCTTTTTCTTTACCTCTTTTTCCTCAAAAAAACAAAGAAAAAGAGGTTTACGATTAATCTATCATTTAACTTTTCTAAGAACTTGTTGCAAAGATACTACATTTTCTTGTAACACCAAACTTTTTCTCAGTTTTTTTTCAGTAAAAAGGGAAAATTAATCAAATACCCCCCCATTTTTATACTTTTTTGCAATATTCGGTCAAAAAACTAAGCAAAACGGCTCAATTTTATGACTATTCTGCTTTTTTCCTTGCTTGAACGTTTTGCTGTGTACGATAACGAAGAAGGCTGTGCCCGACAACAACTGAAGATATGTCCTGTAATATGTATTACTTTTTGTCAATACAGATAAAAGCAGCCATCAGTAATGATGACTGCTTTCATCTGTAATTATGCGGGCTATCCCTGCGTTCTGTTTCGGTATTCAGTAGGCACGATACCCGTTTCTTTCTTGAATACCTTCGAGAAATACTTAGGGTCGGTGAAACCTACTGCAAAGGCGATGCTGCTCAGTGTATTGTCTGTCTTGCGTAACATCTCGCATGCCTTCTTGATACGTATATGGCGAACGAAGTCTACCGGTGTCATTCCGGTTATTGCTTTCACCTTATTATATAGTACGCTTCGGCTCATACCGATTTCGTTCGAGATGTCATCAATCTTGAGTTCCGGGTTGCCTGCATTTTCAACAATAAACCTGAAGGCACGCATCATGGTTCTGTCCTGCATCTGTGCCGCCATCAATGCCAGCTCGCTGTTTGGGTCAACCGCTTCGCTCTCGGCACTAGTTTCAGCCTGGTTAAGAGCAGGCTGAGGAGCTGCTGCAGGCAGTATTCGCAGGGCTGCTATGGCATCTTTATCGCCAGTTTCCTTCAGCTTTCTGATGACATCCATCTGAATGTTGCGGCGCTGGGTGAGGATAGCCTCTATTCGGCCGAGCAGATAAGGGGTAGAGAATGGCTTGGTGATATAGGCATCAACACCTTCATCAAAGCCTCGCTGCTGATCTTCTACGCTTGCCTTGGCCGAGAGAATCATCACTGGGATGTTGTTGAGGGTGGTATCCTGCTTGATCTCGTGAATCATCGACAAACCATCCATCACAGGCATGGTAACGTCCGTGAGGATAAAGTCTGGTATCTCCTTGCGCGCCATCACTAAACCAGCCTTTCCGTTCTCTGAGAGCAGCACGTTATAGGTAGGCGAGAGGATACTGTAGAGGAACTTGCGCAGGTCGGCATTGTCTTCTACTACCAGTACAGTCTGGTCTTTGAGTTTCGTTTCTTCCTGTGCTTCTTTCTGTTCCTTGCCCATTTCTTCCAGGCGTTCAGTCTCTTCATCCTTATCTTCTTTCTGTTTGTTGGTTTCTTCCAGATAGTCAGATGCATTGTGGTCGTCAATCTGGCCATTCGCTTTTTCTCTTTCTGCCAGGTCGTAATCTTCCTCGGTCAGACCGCTGTTCGTATGGAAGTCTGCCTTGTTGCCGTATCTCTGAACCTTGTCCAGCATTACCAGCATTTCGTTGGCATTGTCTACTACCATTCTCAGCAGTTCCTTGCCCTTTCGGGTGATACCCGGCTCGGTATCTAGAATGGTTTTTACCGGGGCTCCGATGAGCGTTAGAGGGGTTCTCAGACGGTTGGCAGCATCGTTATAGAACTCGTTCTTCAGCACGCTCATCTCGTGGGTTACGTTCTCGCGCTGGCGCTGGTTGTAGGTATAGAAGATTGCGCCTACGATACCGAAGAGCAGAAGCAGCATCAGAAATTTGCCCCAGATGCTTTCCCAGAAGGTAGGGCGCACTTCGATAGGCAGTTCTGCCACATACTTGCTCCATACACCGTGAGAGTTGGTGGCTCTCACCTTGAGTACGTAATCGCCATGACTGATACGGTTGAAGCCGATCGTATGGTTGCTTCCGTTTGATATCCACACGCCTGGAGCTGTATAACCATCTATGCGATAGAGGTATTTGGTCTGATACTTGCGCTGATAGTCGAGCGATGCGAAGTTGATGGTCAGGTTTCGCTTGTTGGCAGGAATCACTATTTTATCCTTGTGCAGGATAGGTTCCGACTCCTTCTCTCCGCTATAATGGAGGGAACAGAAGATGACTTTAGGCTGGTAGTTGCTCTTCTTCAGCGTAGCCGGATTGAAGGTAATCAGTCCCATCGGGGTACCTACCGAGATGTTGTTGCTTGCCGGATCGTGGTAAGGACGGCTTTGCGAGAACGACATGTTGAAGTCGAAATCGTTAGGTCCGAACACGTTGCACTGGCCCGTTTTCGGGTTTACGCAGTCGATACTCGATTCTCTGATTACCCAGATTCTTCCCTGGTTGTCTTCTATCATGCCCTGTACGATGCCTTCGTTAACATCGATGGCATGGAAGTATTTCGTCTTCAGGTTGTCTTGCAGGAGCGATTTGCTCGTAATCTCTTCCATCACGCCGCCCTGTTGCGAGATATACATCTTGCCGCTGGTGTGCTCCATGATATTGTTCATATCGTTTGCAGCCAGACTTGTTGTATCGTTCGGTATGTAGTAGGTCTTGTGGTATTTGATCTTTCTTGCGTTTGTAAAGGCATCACTGAAGGTGATGAGACCATCTGTAGTTCCTACGAGAATGGTTCCCGTAGTGGTGCAGCAGATGCGGCGTATGCGGTCGTAGTGCTGTTTCTCCCAAGGCAGTCCGTTTCGTTTACTGATGAAGCTGATACTGCCGTCTGCCGCCTCGTTAACAAGTGCCAGACCACCTCCGTAGGTACCTATCCAGATACGTCCGGTGCGGTCGGCTACAATGTCTTGTATCTTGTCGAACGGCAGCGATGACGGGTTGTTGGCATCATAAACAAAGTGTCTTACCTGCATTTTATCTATCAGATAGACACCATTTCCGTTGGTTCCTATCCATGCTCTTCCCTTGATATCGAAATGGATAGACATGATGCTCTTCTCGGCGAAGTTTACCTGCTGTGGCACAATCTGTCCGCTTGGCGACAGGTATCCGATGCTTTGGTAGGATGCGTTGAGCACCTGGATTATACCATTGTAATAACCAGCCCAGATATGTCCGTCTGGCGATGCATTCACCGAGAACACTTCGTCTTCGCCCTCATCCAGCTTGTTGATAATGTAAGGGTGATATTTGAAGACTACCTGTGTCAGGTCGTGAGAGCCTGTCAGCCAGAGGATTCCCTGGTCTGAGAGTACATATTTCGTAATCTTCGGTATGCGGTAGTTGCCCGATGAATTGCTTCTCAGCAGATAAGGCACCAGTTTTCCTGCCTTGCGGTCAAAATAACTGAAGGTTCCTCCTCTAGGCACTACCCAGAGGGTCTTGTGTTCATCTTGTGTGATGAAATTGCTTTCGCAGGTTGTGCGGTCCATCGGGTCGTCCTGGTCGGCAAAGAGCCACTGCTTCTGTCCGGTCTTCGGATTGACGAGGGTTACTCCCATGCCGTCAGTGAATGCCCATACCATACCGAAATCATCGGTATAAATCTTCTTTACCTCTGCCAGAGGCTGACTCGGGCTCTGTACGTTGATGATATCAAACTTGAAGGTGCGCGGGTTGTAGATGACCACACCCAGATTGGTTGCCAGCAGGAGTTGGTAACCTGTATTTTTCAGTTGGTTGATACGGGTTACGCCTTCCGGCATTGGTATCATGGTGAGTCGGTTCTGCAGGTCATATTTTGCCAGTTTACCGTCTTCAGTTGCCAGGAACTCATCTTCTCCCACCCCTCTGAGCCATTTGAAAGGCAGCTTGCTTGGAATTTTCGAATGGTATATGTATGCGCCTTTATCGGTAAGCACCCATTCTCTTCCGTGTATATCTTGATGGATGTACCATACATTTCCGCTTCTGAGTCCCTTTTCTCCTACTTTGATGAGTTCTATGTTCCGCTCATCAAAGGTTCTTCCTGCTGATCGGATGATGTATTTTCCATTTTCTGAAGTAAACCATGTAGCTCCGTTTTTCATTGGGTATACCTGGCTCACGCGCAGGTCGATGTTGAACAGTTCGTTGAATTTCTGTCCTACAGCAAAGAACCGGCAGAAGTGGGTATCGTATACGTAGAGTTGGTGGTCGTATGTGATACACCACACGTTGTTATTATAGGATGGTTCTATTTGGAGTATACGGTTGGTTGACAGGACGTCAATATCATCGGGGTTGTCTCTGAAAGTATGAAACTTGTAGCCGTCATAGAACGACAGTCCGTTCCATGTACTGAACCACATGAGGTTGTCTTTACCTTGTTTGAGGTCTGAGATGGTATTGGCAGCGAGTCCGTCTGTGATAGAGAATTTTCTCACATCGCAGTAGGGTACAGCTGCTGTCATGATGGTAGAGAGCAGTCCTAATAGTGTGATATATAATTTTCTTTTCATCATTTTTATTCGTATACGTTTATTAATCGCAACAAAGGTAGTGAAAATTATTGAGAATACGTATTTATCAGGTGTATTTTTTTATGTTTGCGCCTTAAAATCTTCCACTTTTCGTAGAATAGGTGTAATATTTGGTTGTTATCTCCCTGCTTTTCTTTTGTTTAGCGTATGTTGTTTCGCTGTTGGTTATTTCAGAATTTTCTTCATGTTTTTCTAAAGAATAGGGATTTCCCCCTCAGTTTGTATCCTTTTCCCCTTTGTGGTAGCCGGAAAAACCACTACCTTTGCATCGGGTTCAAGAAAGAATGCTGTTCTTCGAGAACTCAAAAGTATAGAAGATATAAGAATATAAATAACTTAACTGATAAATTGATATGAAAAAGTTTACTACTCTTCTCACAATGGCTTTCATAGCTTTGATGAGTATCTCATTCACCTCATGTGATGATGATTCTGATATTGCATACACCCTCGATGGTACATGGAAGGGTAATATGTTGGTAGAATATGGCGGTGTCGATGCTGTTTACTCTGTAATTCACTTCGACCAGACTGATGGCATCTATTCTGGTACAGGCTATTGGATCGATTATTATCAAGAAGATTATTGGCATGGTAACAATTATATAGCAAACCGTATTCGTTGGACGGTACGCAATAAGAGTATCTATATAGATTTTCTGGATGAGAATAGTGATGGTGCGATTATTTCTGATTATGCTTTGAGCGATCGCAAATTCTCTGGATATGTTGAAGTGCTAGGTAACGGCAATCGTGCTTATTTCGAGCTTTATCGCGATTTTGACAGCTATAACTGGCGCGATTATGACTTGGGCTACGATTGGGACTATGATGACGGTTGGGGCTACAGCAAGCAGCATTCGGGCTTGGAGAACACCCAGATTGTTTCTCGCGGAGCTAAGGATTCTGTAGAGTATGTTAAGGTGGCAGATGATAATCAGAAGCCTGTTCGCCGTTTTGTAGTGAAGTAAGGCAATAAGGAATTTAGTTTGAAGAAAGGAAACAAGATATGAAAAAGTTTAAGCAGATATGGATGTGGATGGCGATAGCTGCAGCATCTTTCTCATTCACCTCATGTGATGATGATGATTACTGGTATGATGACTATAATCATGGTGGCTGGGGGTGGAACCAGGGCGACTGGAACAACGGTTCTAACGGCTCTCAGGATGATTACCTGCTGTCGGAGGCTCAGACCCTTATTGGCGACTGGAGAGGCTCTGTGCTGTACTCTGAGCTTGCAGAGGATGGGCAGTCACGTGACAATTACAGTTTCAATGCCGAGATGACGTTCTATCAGACGGGTAACAAGGTTAATACTCTCTGCGGTGATGGTGTAGAAGTGGATTATGCCGATGATGGAAGCAATGAAACCCTGACTCTGAAGTTTACCTGGTATATCGATAATAATGGTGATATTTATATCCGTTATAATAAATCAGGTTTTACCTATGTGATGGATTTGGGCTCTTCTCAGAGTGGTTTCTATCTAGGTGAAGAAAAGGGCCGTGATGTGTTCTATGGTTATATGATAGGAACAGGAGCAGCTAAGGGTAATGTCATGCAAATCGATTTAGTGCGCTACGATCCGAGTGGAGCCCGTAAGAAGACCCGTTCTGCTTCAACCGATTCCGTAGCTCCTAGCTTCGGTAAGGCTACCGGTAGGGTATTCATGCCACATGCTATCAAGAAGTTGCCGAGAAGATGATGATATAAACCAAGAAATCCGCTCACTCATTGATTTGAGAGAGCGGATTCTTTGTTTGTATATAGCCTGATTTATTTAAAGCCCCAGAGTTTCTTGATGACTTTTGCCTCTACGTTTTCCACTTCCTTCTCGGTTTCATCAGGGAGATTACAGAAGAAGTCGATGCCGGTTCTGTCTTCCAGCGTCTTGATGTTTACGACATAGTTGCCGAGCTTATCGCCCTTTTCAAATGCCTTATTCTCGTGAGGGAACCAGTAGCCGAAAGCATTGTATTTAAAACTGTCAGTGCCTTTATTATATTTCTTTTCCAGGAATGCTACAAAGAAATATTTTGGCACAGGGATATATCCATCATGAGGTTGCTTTACGTACTCTGATGGTTTGATATGGCTTCTGTTTTTAACATATTCTATTACGTTTCCGTTTTCAATAGTGCCACCCTTCACTACGAATAGCGTATCTCTTCCTGAGATGTTTTGCTTTAAGTTCTGCTGTTCCATTGCAAACCAAATACCTTTAGATTGGTTAAAGGTAGAATATTGTGGCTGCATATTGGTGAAATAGAAAGTCTGTTTGTTTGATACAGCTGAAACTTGGCGCTCATGAGATGCTATCAGGTGTCCGCGATCATAGCCTGAGTTTTTGTATGGTGTTTCTGCAAATTCTGTAATTCCTGGGTAATACTTAGCCAAGTCTGGGTCATTGATAAAATCTCCTAAACGTCCCACGTTACCTCCTTTGTTGCTTTCACAATAGAAGTAGCAAGTCCAGCGCTGTGATTGGAGATTGTCGTCCCATTCAGAACTGAAGTTAACTGCATTATCTGCCATGTGAGTAACCACATAGCTTGAACCGCCTTTAATCTTAGGGAATTCCAGACCATTGATGGCATTCTTTACAACCTCAGGCATAATGGCTGTAGGCATATTCATATTTTGGTTAGCCTTGTTGGTAGATACTCCTGGAGTATTATCTCCCAAACTGCCATCACCTGTGCTTCCACCTCCGGTATTACCGCCACCTGTATTACCGCCACCGGTAGTACCACCGTTTTCTGGATAATAGAACTGCAGGGTATCGTCAGTGCCGCAGGCAGAGAACGTCATCGCAGCAACGAGCGCGAAGATAAAAAACTTAGTATGCTTCATAAAATTCTCGATAATGTTTTGAAGTTAAAGATTAAGTACTTTCTATATAATAATGTATGTAGAAATCGATTGCATGAGGATAGAATAGCGAAAAAAAGTGCATTCCTACGTATATGCAACTACGCTGGAATGCACTCAGTATCTTTGCGATAATAAATATATCCTTATAAAAAAGGTATATTATTACTTCTTCAATTTGCCGTAACGGTTCATGAAGCGGTCTACGCGACCCGCTGTATCAACGAGCTTGCTCTTACCTGTGTAGAATGGGTGAGATGTGCTAGAGATTTCAATCTTAACAACTGGATAAGTCTCGCCTTCGAACTCAACAGTGTCGTTAGTCTTGCATGTAGACTGAGAGAGGAACATATCGCCGTTAGACATATCCTTGAATACTACAGGACGATAATTCTCTGGATGAATACCTTTTTTCATTTTTCTTTTTTATTTTTATTGGGTTATTAAAATTAGACGTCATGGGGATGCTTGTTGCATCATTTCGTGTCCCTTATCGGGGCATGCCCATTATAGCCTGTTATCAATTTCAGGCTGCAAAGTTACGCTTTTTTCCTGAAACAACCAAATTTTTCTTCTTCTTTTTAAGAAATATTTGAGAATTAGCGCTTTACTCCGCATAAACTATCTTGATGGTCTTCACGCGAAGCTGAACACCGCCGCCTGTTGTCTCTGTAAAGAGGTTGGTGTAGGTGGCTGTGGTGCCTGAGAACTCGATGGTGGCTGTGGCATTGCCCACGTAGTTGGTGCCGTTGTAGCTGTCGCAGGTCATCACAATCTGCTTAATCTTCTTGATGCCCTTGAAGATGAGCTTGTTGTTGGCATATACGCGAACGCCCTTGGTTTTGGTGTAGAACTTAGGACCATTCTCCTGACCGTTGGCATAGAAGTTTACGGTGGAACCATCTGAGAACTTCACGGTTTCTACGGCTGCCTCGTTCACCAAACCTGCTGCGTTGAGATCCAGCTCTACGCTGGCACCCGTGGTTGTAGCTGCCGCATTGCTCAATGTAACGGTGGTGCCATCGATGGTAATGCCGTCTTTTGTAGCAGGAGTATCAGGCTTTGATGGAGTGTCTGGAGTTCCTCCTGTAGCCTCTTTCACTGAGAGATTCTTTACTTCCCATGTTCCAGATGAAGCTGCGCAGGCATAGTGGAGAGCGATAACTACGTTCTTCTTACCTTTGAAGTCTGACAGGTCGTGCTTGTATGTTTCCCAGGTCGCCCAGTCTGTGCCTTCTTTCATTGTGCCTGTAATGTCTGTCCACTTGGTTGTAGCTGGGTCACCGGTGTAATTGTCTGTGATGAGAACCTGATTCTTTACTCCCTCAACGGCTGCACCATTTTTTGTAACATAGCGGAGAATGTAAGAGAACTCCAATGTCGCGCTTTTAGATGCAGAGAGGTCGATAGCCTTAGAAACAATGTAGCTTTCTGAAGGAGTTGTTGTCTTAGAGTTAAAATCGTAACCTGTAGCCTTTGCATAGCCGTAAGAGTCGATAACCCATGCTGTACCCTTAATGGTCTTGGCTGTGAATGAACCGAAGCTCTTGCTGAATGTCTCATTGATGTAACCGTCGGTTGGAGTATCAGGGGTTGTAGACCCACTTGTTGGTTTACCATTGAGAGATACAAGATAGTTGCCTGTATCATATTCGTTGGTTCCGTTGTAGTTCTTTGCCTTACCGCAGATAACAACCTCATCGCCTGGCTTCAGAGCATCTTCGCCTGAAAACTTTGTGCGATTTGGACCAGCATAGCCATTGTAAACATAGAACTGGTTAGCCGTAGTACCATCATCAGAAATATAATACTTCAAACTACCAAAACTGGCATCAAAGCTGCCTGCCTTAACTGATACCACCTTACCCTTGGTGTAAACTTCCTGATCTGCGCTACCGCCATTTTCGATATACTTAATGATACCGGCAATGTTGAATGGGTCTGCAGCAGTACCTGTACCCTTAGGCTCGCCAGCACTTGGAGCTTCAGGCTTGGTAGGCAATGTGTAAGGTTCTGGCACATCCTCACAGCTAATGAATGTGAAGGCAGCCATTGCCGCCATCAAAACTGAAAATATATACTTTTTCATATTATTGTCTTTTTAAATATTGTTACTATTTATATCTATAGAAGTGAACCCGGTTATTTCACTGCAAAATTCTTAACCTCCCAGGTTGGAGCACCCGTTGGAGAACTGCTGTAGAGGAAACCGATGTAGATGGTTTTGCCACAATACTTCGTCAAATCTGCAGTAGATGAAACAAAGGTCCAGCTGTTTTCTGTAGGATAACCCTGTACGTCCAAGTCGGTCCATGTCTTTCCATCTGTAGAAATCTGAACCTTGCATTCCTGCTTCATGTCAGAAGCAAAATTGATAGCCTGATCGAACATGAGTTTAGCGCTCTTGGCTGATTTCAGGTCGATGGCAGGCGATTTGAGACGTGACTGGAGTTCTTGTTTTGAACCGTTCACATAGCCAGAAGCCTTCATTCCGTAAGCTGCAGATGCCCATTTCCAGACAAATTCTACACCATCAGCCAACTTGATGTTGTCGATGGTAAAATTGCCCTGGCTGGCATCAAACGGCTCGCTGATATAGGCTAGAACTACCGATTTCAGGTCATCCGTGTTGCGAAGTACAATCTGCCAGGTGTTATTGTAACGGGTGAAGATACCGGTGATATCGAATACACCCTGTGGAATCACCTCGTTGGCAAACTTAGAATAACCCGAGTTGCGCACTACCAGATTGCTGCTGCTGATCTTCTTGCCCGTTTCGGCATCAATCAGTTCCAGACTCGTATTGGTATCATCTGGCGCCCATACGTTTGTACCGTTAGCTGAAGCAAACTTCACCTTCTTCAGGGTCATCAGCTTGCCCACGTTAGCATCCATATAGGCTGCGTCAGTAAGCTTTGTCAGGTCAAACTCCTCTGGCACTACCGTGCTTGCATCAGCCTCGCCAGGGTTCAGAATCTTGAAGTGCTCGTTCCAGATGGCACGCTCTATCTTTCCTATACCCAGACTTCCATCTGAGAGCTTGGTATTCACACCGCCAATCTGAGGCAACTTCTTGTAACTTCCGATATAGAGACCCTTCAGGTTTACGAGAATCTCCTGACCAACAGGAAGATAACCCGACAGACCACTTCCGTTGATGGCAATGATGATAGCGCCGGATGCATCCTGTACGCTCACCTGGTTGTAGATATTGCCACTGACATCATTGCCCGTCACTACCGCCTTGATCATCATGTCCTTTTCAATCTGCTTGTAGCCATTGTCGCTGTTGATAACCGTAGCAAACTGGGTCTTCAAATCTGCTATGCTGATCACATTTTTCTCCCTCAGGCTGTTGTTGCCCCATGGAGCTGCAGGCACCTTCTCGGTCAGGTCTGGGTCAGCATAACCGTCGCCCATACACGACCCCAGAGTCAGTGCCAGGAATGCCAATGCTATGAATTTTATCTTTTTCATTGTTCTTTCTTTTTATTGTTATAGAGAAACGGGATTGCTCCCTGTTCTTTATGTTAAAGAGAAACTGCTCTTTAGAATCTGTAAGATACCTGGAACATGCCGTTGGTACCCCAGGTGTAATACTTCTTAGGATTCTTAGAGAACTGGTAGAGGCGTGGATTCTTCACGTTGCCGTTAGCATCCAGTGTATAGCTTGAACGTGAGTTCTGCTCATATCCGCCTGTTACGATGGTCTGGTTGTTCAGCAGGTTGGTAATCATGAGGTTGAAGTTGAGAGAACCCTTCTTCAGTCTCACGCTCTTGCCTATGCTCAGGTCAACCATCCATCCTCCGTGACCCTTCTCCTGGGCTACAGCATCCTCTGTCCAGCTCATACCGTCGAGTGTAGTAGGAGCAAAGATTTCAGGGAATGCCTTGTTGGCAGCCTGGCGGTTGGTCAGCACCTTCTCATATCTGTAGCTTGGAGAATAAGAGAGGTAGATGCGGTCGTAGTAGTTGGCATTGAGGTTGACGAACCATCCGTTTACGTGGGCATCGAGACCGATGCTTCCCACTGTGAGCGGTGTACCACTCTCGCGCATATTCATCACGTAAGCCTTGTCCTGGTAAACCTCAGCACTCTTTGAGAGCATATATACGGCGTTTACATTGTTGATGTTCTTCGCCTCGCTCATAGCGCCCAGAGTCTTCAGGTCGAGCCATGAAGTGAGCTTAATCTTAGCGCCCACCTCTACACCATAGTATTCTTTCTTCAGGCCGGTCATGCTCACGTAGGTGAATGAATTCTCATCATCGTTGTAGAAGTTCTGCCATTCCGTAACGTTCTCCAGTCGGCTGTAGTATCCGCTCACGTTGGCACTCAGCCATGCGTTGCGATACAGGTAGCTGAATTCAGAGCTGAAGATGCGCTCGTTCTTGAGGTTGGTCACGAAGTCGTTGCTGATTTCCGGTGCGATGAAGGCTGTGTTTGCCATCGGCGCACGCAGCTCGTATCCGGCTCCGATGCTGAAGGCATGGCCTCTGCCCATATCCACGTTCAGGCTTCCCTTTACGCCACCGTCCAGGAAGTTGGCTGTGCCGCTCTTGCCCTGGCTGTTGTTCGGTGCCATACCGTTGCGCATGTAGCCGCGGCGGTTCATTCCGGTATATCCGATACGTCCGCTCAGCATCGCCTTCATATTGTAGAATTCGGCTGTATAGGTGCTCCATGCGTTTGCCTTGTTTACGTCGATACGATAGTCGTAACCGAACTTGTCGCCCTCGTAAACCAGTTTGCCTGTGTTGTTAGGACCGGCTGTGTTCAGGTCGTACTGCACACGTGGGTCTGTCTTAGGATAATCGCCCAGGGCATAGGTGTTGATGTTGTGGAAGATGGCACCGCCCAGCATGTCTTCCAGTGTCTGATAGTGCTGGTTGGTACTCTTTCCGAGCATGATGCCTGTAGCCAGGTTCGATTTCTTGGTCAGCTTGGTGTTCAGAACGGACGAGAGGGTCAGGGTCAGGTTGTCGTTGTGCTTAGCCTGAACATAGTAGAGCAGATCCTGTCCGTTCTTGGCTGCCTGCTGGTTGGCATAGTACAGACGGTCCCAGTTAATCTGTCGGTTCTGCTTGCTTGCCTGCCAGTAATTAACGGCGTTGTTCCAGTTTTCCCAGGTATACATGTTGTTGCCGTTCTTGTAGTCGCCCCATACATAGTAGTTGGCTGATGGCATGTTCTTCCAGTAGTCTGGCTGTGGATTCTCTGCGTTGTTGTAGTTGAGCTTGGTGCTCTTGTACATAGAGTATTTTCCGAACACCGATGTGGTGAGCTTCATCTGATCGTTGATGTCCCAGTCCCATGTAGCGATGGCAGAAGGGGCAAAGTCGTTCACTACGCGTGAGTTTCTCTTGTGTCCGTTCTGGTATCCCCAGTATGGGTTATACTGGTAGTCGTTTGCCAGCCAGTAAGCCTCGTCGGTAGATGCTCCCTGGGTGCTTCTTTCTGTCGGGTTACCCCATGTGGAGAAGCTCAGCGAGTGGCCGTTCATCCATTTCTTCTGTACACCGAAGAAATAGGAGAGGGCGTTGTAGAAGGTTCCCTCTACGTATCCCCGGTTAGCCCAGCGGTAGGTGAGACCGGCTGTGATGGCCCATCCCTTCTCGTTGAAACCGCTGGAATAGGAGTAGAGTCCGCGCAAGGTATAGTTGCGGTTGGCAACACCTACGCTGGCATACTGTCCTTCCTGCATGCTTCCGGCACGGAAATCATAGTTGTTGGAGCCTGCCATGCCGGTCATCGAATAGCCGTTGGCTTCGAAAGGCAGGGCGAAGTCTACGTTTCTGGAGAATCGGTTCAAACCGCCGATGTTGGAGAACCGGAACTGTCCGGTCTCCATATCGTTCATGGAAGCACCGTTGATATAGACATCATTGTACTTCTGGTTGAAGGCACGGTAGCGAAAACGTGCTGGCGAGAACAGGTAACCTGCCTGGCTCGCGTATACGTTGCTGGTAGAATTGAGGATGGTGACATTGGATGACATGTCATCGTCCTCGCCCAACTGTGCCTCGGAGAAGGTGAAAGCATTCTCGTCGAGTCCCTGTGCTACGTTCTGGTCAGTCTTTTCGTTCTGAGCCATAGCCAATGAACACGAGAAGAGCGCTAACATTGCTAAGTTTACTTTCTTCTGCATAGTTTATATGTATTAAGTATTAATAAACCGGCAACAGCAGTCTCTTTGAGCAGTGATGATATATGTCCCGCTAGGTCTTGTTTAGGCGATAAGGGGACTTACCGTGTCCCTGGTCTTGTGTCTTCTGTTCCGATTCAATGTGTTTAATGCTGCAAAGTAACAAAAAGTTTTTTGAAAAATGAATTTATTTATGTTAAAAATGTATGAAATCTGAAAATATATTCGTTTTTATGGAGATATTTCCGGTTTTTTAGGTATCTTTGCTGCCTGTTACCTCACCGCGTTAAGGTGAACATATATAATATATAGGTATACTTGAATAATTAATATTAGTATGAGAAAACATTTGCTCTTGCTGGCTGCCCTCCTCATGATTGGACTGGGCGCTACGGCACAGAAAAAGAAGTCGCAGACTTCCGGTAACAAGCAGTATCAGGTGTATGCTGTGGGTTTCTATAATCAGGAGAACCTCTTCGATACCTGCCATGATGCCGGTAAGAATGATTACGAGTATCTCCCTGCTAAGGGATGGAATGGTATGAAATATACCAATAAACTCAAGAATATGTCGCGTGCACTTGCCGACATGGGTACCGATGTGCTGCCTAACGTGGGCTGTGCCTTCATCGGTCTGGCTGAGGTTGAGAATGCCAACGTGCTGAAAGATCTCACCGCGCAGCCGCCTCTCAAGGCACGTAACATGCAGTTCTGCCATATCGAGGGTCCCGATAAGCGAGGCATCGATTGTGCGCTGCTCTATAATCCGGCACTCTTCACGGTGAAGAATACCCGATTGGTGCCTTACGTACAGGAACTTGCCAAGGATTCTGCCTACAAGACCCGTGGTTTCCTTACCGTACGTGGTGAGCTGGCGGGCGAGGATGTGGCGGTTATCGTATGCCACTGGCCAAGCCGTTTCTCCGGTTCGTTCTATCGCGAGAGCGGAGCGCGCCAGACTAAGGTGGTAAAAGACAGTTTGCTGAAGTTGAACCCGACGATGAAGGTGTTCGTGATGGGCGATATGAACGATGATCCTACTGACGCCAGCATGCACAAGGTGCTGAAGGCGAAAGCTGAAATCAGCGAGGTGGGTGCCGATGATATGTACAATCCATGGTACAACATCCTGGCTAAGGAAGGCAAGGGAACCCTGTTCTACAGCGGTTCATGGAATCTCTTCGACCAGATAGTCATCACGCCTAATCTCCTGAACAGGGATAGTAAGAGCAAGGACTACAGTTCTCTGAAGTTCTGGAAGAACCACATCTTCCGCCGCGATTACCTCATCCAGCAGGAGGGTCAGTACAAGGGTGCTCCTTTGCGTACCAAGGCGGGTGGCAGATGGCTCAACGGCTACAGCGATCACCTGCCGGTAGTGATGTACCTGGTGAAGGAAAAAAAGTAGAAATGGTTGAGAATCATCCTTTTGAGCCGTGGCTGCCCGAGAATGCGCGGCTGCTGATGCTCGGCACGTTTCCGCCTGCAGAGAAGCGGTGGTGCATGCCCTGGTATTATCCCAACTTCCAGAATGATATGTGGAGGATATTCGGGATTATCTACTTCCAGGATAAGTTTCATTTCGTGGATGTAGAGAAGAAGACCTACCGCCTCGATGCTATTAAGGAATTTCTCAGGGAGAAGGGCGTCGCCATCTATGATACCGCACAGCAGGTGATACGCACCAAGAATACGGCATCCGATAAGGATCTGCAGATCGTGCAACCCGCCGATCTCGACGGCATGCTCCGCCAGCTGCCCCATTGCAGGGCGGTGCTCACAGCCGGCCAGCTTGCCACGAAGGTATTTTCAGAACACTTCGGCATCAAGGAAAAGCCTGAGATGGGAGGCTATGCAGAATTCCAATTCGAGGGCCGCAGACTCCGTCTGTACCGCATGCCCTCCAGTTCCCGTGCCTATCCCATGGCGGTGGAGAAGAAGGCTGAATTTTACCGCAAGATGTTTGATGAAATCTTATAGAAAGAAGAAAGAATATGAAAGATAAAGTGACCGTTATTGGCATTGCGGGAGGTACAGGCTCCGGCAAGACCACTGTGGTGAAGAAACTCGTAGAAGTGCTGCCGCCTCATTATGTGGCTGTGGTGCCCCTCGATTCATATTATAACGATACCTCGCAGATGACCGAGGAAGAACGTCATCAGATCAACTTCGACCACCCGTCGGCATTCGATTGGAAGCTTTTGCACCAGCAGCTCGCTGATCTGCGTGCAGGCAAGGCGATAGAGCAACCCACCTATAGTTATATCAAATGCAACCGTGAACCGGAAACGATTCACGTTGACCCCAAACCGGTTGTGATCATCGAAGGTATCATGACGCTGGTGGACAAGAAGTTGAGAGACCTGATGGACCTGAAGGTGTTCGTGGATACCGATGCTGATGAGCGCCTGATACGCAACATTCAGCGTGATACCATCGACAGGGGTCGCACCGTATCGATGGTGGTAGACCGATACCTCAAGGTCCTGAAGCCGATGCACGAGCAGTTTATCGAACCCACCAAGCGCTATGCTGACATCATCATTCCTCAGGGTGGCGAAAACCTCAAGGGCATCGGTATCCTCTGCAAGTATGTAGAAGGACTGATAGAGAAATAAAAATATTTTTGCTCAAGCATTGCATTTCTATTGCAAAATAAAGATTTTTAGGAATAGAATAGGGCGGGCTTCTTCGCAAGAAGAGGTCCGTCCGAGTGTTTTATGGGGCCGTTGTTTCTTAGCACTAAAAAACGTGCACACCATAAAGAATGGCATGCACGTTCCGATTACATATCTAATAAAAAATTATTCCTCTTCTTCCTTCTCAAAAGCCTCTACGAAAGGCTGGTGGAAACCCTGGAAGATGCGGAGATACTCGGCTCGCACCTCATCACTCTCCTCAAAAAGATTCAACTCGCCACGCTTGTGAGCCTTCAGCATACTGCTGTAACGGCGAATCTTACGCTTGTAGTTCCTTGCCATCAACGCATCTGCCTGAACAGGATTCTGACTGACATACGAAAAGGCACAAAGCTGCTTCATGAACATGTCGAACACCGGATTGTCATGACTCCAGTCGTCCTCACTCAGCCAGAACCACTGGAAATGATACTTCTGCTCCAGTGCCATCAGATGCTGCCCCAGTTCGTCAATCTCCATGCCCTTCTGCATCTGCTCCTCAGCAAAAGCTACCAGAGATGCCGCATCTACATTCAACTCAACCTCGTGAGACAGCGTGGTGCCCTCAATCTGAATGCGCCAACGGTGATTCCTGTTCTTGATGAGCGCAGAATTCGTGTTCATCAGCAACTCAGAAAGCTTGCCCTCGGTAGGAATCTGATCTACTACCGAAAGACGGTCGCGCTGGTTGCGAACCACCAGCTGATGGTCCTCATGGCGCAATACACACATGTAAACCAGCCTGTTGCTGTCGAGCTGAAGGGTGAAACGGTCGTTGCTGTCATCGCCCACAAATTCGTAGGTGTAGTCATCCACCTTATCCTGCGGAATGCTCAGCTCGCCATGCACCTTGTTGCCCTCGGCATCGTAGAGCGAGAAACCGATATAAGGAATCTGAAGACGGAGAACAACCGGATTGCCGCCGTCCTCAGGAATCAGGGTAACAGCCAGTCCGTCATCGCCGAAATCATCCTTGCGACATACGAATCCGTCATCCGTCTTCTCAGCCTTCTCCACCTTCACCTCGCCGTGGCGCCACCAGAAATCGAAGGTGATGGTCTGGTCGTCCTCAGCGGCTACACGGATGAAATCCTCAATGTCCTGACCCAGGTAAATCACCTTGGCAGGCTCAATCTCCTCATCGTCATCGCCCAGCGCTCGCACCCACATTTCGCCCGGAACAGGATCATCTTCCCATTCGGCATCAGCAGGGGCTGCAGTAGATTTGAAAACGAGGAAAACCATTCTTTCTTCTTCCCTCGTGCCATCTTCGCGGCACGTGAAGCACTTCGCCTCCTTAGGGATGAAGAATGGGGTTAACAGGTACGGGTTTTTGCATAATGCGGTATACTCTACCTCGGTCCATGCCGGGAGAGCGTGTGTATTTGTCTTGTCTGTCATATTCTCTTGTTGCATATAATTCTTGAGTTGGTCCTATTTCTTTTCATCATCCGGCGTGTGTGGCAGGACGAGGGGGATGTTAATCCCAAAAAACGGTTGCAAAGGTAATGCAAAATCGAGACACTACAAAATATATCACCTATTTTTTTAATTATTTTACGATTCAATATTTGGTGCTTCCAAAAAATAGTTGTAGTTTTGCATCTGAAATAATGAATAGAAAGATGAAAGTCAAGACAATACTCACACTGGCGCTAGCCGCCACAACCCTCGCAGCATGTCATAGGGGAAAGAAACCACCACGTATGGACAATTCGAAACTCGCCATCAGCCTCTCGAAACCGGCTAAGGGCGACAGGGCTATCTACGGACTTGCCTGCCTGGGCTGCTCGGATACCGCGCTGGTGCTGCTGCCCAACGGAGGCGGCGACCCCGTAAGATACAACATTCTGGATGCCACTCGCAACCATCAGGTGTTTGGAGATATAGAGGTGGGCGACTGGGTTTGCGTGATGCCATGCGGGGAGAAGGATGAGAAGAACCGTGCCGACATGGTGATAGACCTGGACCAGCTGAAGGCCACCTGGACCTATCCGGTGATGCCGAAGCTGCGCGATGTATCGCATCTGAGCAAGCGCCAGCAGGCGAGAATTCTTGCCAATATGCCCGATAGCATCGTAGAAACCTATATGGTGCCGCGCCAGTATGGCTTCACCCTGAAGCGCATGAGCGAGGCGATGGCCGTGGGCAGGGTGATGATAAACAAGGATGTGGACGACGACAGCCCGGTAGAATATCCTGATGTGCCTCAGTATACGGAATGGCATGCCTATAACGGCAAACTGATTCTTGTGCAGGGCCGCCGCGAGTTGGAGGGCGTGGTGATCAACGGAAAGACGAAGCGCGATACCTTCACCTTTGTATATATGAAGGGCGATAGTCTGGCTCTCTCTGATCGAGAGGGCCGCATCCAGGGTTTCCACCGCTCGCTCAATGCGATGAAGGCCAACGCCAAGGCCCATGCTGCAGCCGAGAAGCTGAACAGCAAGATGAAGAAGGAAATATTGAAGTAAATTACATAATAAATATAAAAAAAGAGGCGAATAGGACGATTTCTCGATTTTTTTGTCTAATTTTGCACCTTGGAATTTAATTCATACATCGAATATAAAGAAAAAGAACAAGAATAATGAAGAAGAAAATTCAGTTCAGTCTCGTTTATCGAGACATGTGGCAGAGCTCTGGTAAGTTCCAGCCACGCAAGGATCAGTTGGCTAAAATTGCCCCAGTTATCATTGAAATGGGATGCTTTAGCCGTGTAGAGACTAACGGCGGTGCCTTCGAACAGGTTAACCTCCTGGCAGGTGAAAATCCTAACGATGCCGTACGCGCATTCTGCAAACCTTTCAACGAGGTGGGTATCAAGACTCACATGCTCGACCGCGGATTGAACGCTCTTCGTATGTATCCTGTGCCTGACGACGTGCGCGCCCTTATGTATAAGGTAAAGGCTAAGCAGGGTACCAACATCACACGTATCTTCGACGGACTGAACGATGTGCGCAACATCATTCCTTCTATCAAGTGGGCTAAGGAGGGTGGCATGACTCCACAGTGTGCACTCTGTATCACTAACTCTCCTGTTCATACCCTGGAATATTACATGAACATCGCCGACCAGCTCATCGCTGCCGGTGCAGAGGAAATCTGTTTGAAGGATATGGCAGGTATCGGCCAGCCAGCATTCCTCGGCAAGCTCACCAAGATGATTAAGGACAAGTATCCTGAGATCATCATCCAGTATCACGGTCACTCAGGTCCTGGTCTCTCTATGGCTTCTATCCTCGAGGTCTGCAACAATGGTGCCGACATCATCGATACAGCCATCGAGCCATTGTCATGGGGTAAGGTTCACCCAGACGTAATCTCAGTTATCAGCATGCTGAAGAACGAGGGCTTCGAGGTGCCTGAAATCAACATGAGCGCTTATATGAAGGCTCGTGCTATGACTCAGGAGTTCATCGACGAGTGGCTCGGCTACTTCATCAACCCAGGTAACAAGATCATGTCTTCATTGTTGCTCGGTTGCGGTCTCCCTGGCGGTATGATGGGTTCTATGATGGCAGACCTCGGCGGTATGCGTCAGACCATCAACAACATCCGCAAGAAGAAGGGTGAGGAAGAGTTATCTATGGACGACCTGCTCATCAAGCTCTTCGACGAGGTAGAGTATGTATGGCCACGCGTAGGTTATCCTCCATTGGTAACCCCATTCAGCCAGTATGTAAAGAACATCTCACTGATGAACCTTCTCACCATGGAGCAGGGCAAGGGTCGCTTCGTTATGATGGACGACTCTATGTGGGGTATGATTCTCGGCAAGAGCGGTAAGATTCCTGGAACTATCGACCCAGAACTCGTAGAGCTCGCCAAGAAGCAGGGCCGCGAGTTTACCGACGTAGATGCGCACACATTGCTCACCAACGCCCTCGACGACTTCAAGAAGGAGATGGACGAGAACGGTTGGGATTACGGTCAGGACGACGAGGAACTCTTCGAGCTCGCTATGCACCCAGAGCAGTATCGCAACTACAAGAGCGGACAGGCAAAGAAGAACTTCCTGGCCGACCTTCAGAAGGCAAAGGATGCCAAGCTCGGTACAACCCTTACTCCTGCACAGCTTGCAGAGTTCAAGCATGCCAAGGCTGATGCCATCGTGGCACCAGTAGCCGGTCAGCTCTTCTGGGAATTCCAGGGCGAGGGCGAGTGCCAGCCAGCTGTAGAGCCATACATCGGCAAGGAATATAAAGAAGGTGATGCCTTCTGCTATATCCAGGCTCCTTGGGGCGAGTTTGAAACCATCCCAGCTGCATTGGGCGGCAAGCTCGTAGAAATCAATGCCAAGCAGGGCAGCAAGGTGCGCAAGGGCGATGTTATTGCTTACATCGAGCGCAATGCGGAGTAAATATAATAGAAATGAATTATCAAGCTATTATTGATAAGTATTATCCTGAGGATAATGAGCTTCGGCATATCCTCATCACACATAGCCAATCTGTAGCGCGAAAAGCGCTACAGATTGTTTCGTATCATCCCGAATTGCAACTCGATGCCCAGTTTATCGAAGAAGCAGCTATGCTCCACGACCTCGGCATCTTCATGACCGATGCCCCAGGCATACAGTGTTTCGGCTCGCAGCCCTACATCTGCCATGGACGACTGGGAGCAGAAATCCTGCGCAAGGAAGGATATGAGCGACATGCCCGCGTATGTGAGCGCCATACCGGTGCAGGCATCACAGAGGCACAGATCATAGCACAGAACCTGCCCCTGCCACATCAGGATTTCCTGCCGGAAACCATGGAGGAGAAGGTGATTTGCTACGCTGATAAATTCTTCAGCAAAACTCACCTCGACCGGGAAAAAACAATTGAGAAAGCAGAAAAAAGTCTCATGAAGTTCGGAGAGGAAGGAGTAAAACGCTTCCAGCAATGGGAACGCATGTTTGAATAGAATTCTAATTTATTGAATGAGAAAACAATCGACGATAGCTATGCTGCTGCTCGCTGCCATCTCGTGTATGATGGTGGCTAACCCTGGTACGCCCGATTCGAAAAAGAAAAAGAAGAAAACGGAGAAGACGGAAACCGTGGACAGCGTGGGTGACAGTGTGTTCGTAGACTCGCTGGGCAACGAAATAAAGCCCAAGCTGAAACAGGCTGACGACACCACGCAGATGGACTCGCTGCAGAAAGCTATATGGAAACATAATAAAGTGGTGGATGACAGTATCCGCCTCGACAGTATCGCCAGAAAGAAACAGGGTGGAGTAGACGCACCGGTTAACTATCAGGCGGACGACTCTCTCGTATACGATGCCAAGAACAAGGTGGCATATCTCTACGGAAACTCCAACGTGAAGTATACCAACATGGACCTCAGTTCCGACCGCATCTCCATGGATATGGACAAGAGCAACGTGAAGGCGATGGGTACACCCGACAGTACGGCGGAGGGAGGCATCAAGGGCAAACCTGTCTTCAAGATGGGTAGCGATACCTATGATACCGACACCATCAAATTCAACTTCAAGAGCAAGAAGGCCCTTATTAATAATGTATATACAGAACAGGAAGACGGATTCCTGACCGGTATGAAGTCGAAACGAGACTCATCGGGAGTCATCTATCTGCAGCACGGAAGGTATACCACCTGCGATGATCCGCATCCCGACTTCTACATCTCGCTCTCCCGAGCCAAGGTAAGACCGGGCAAGGATGTGGTATTCGGACCAGCCTATCTCGTGGTGTGCGATGTGCCTATGCCGCTTGCCATCCCTTACGGCTTCTTCCCGTTCACCAAGAGCTACAGCAGCGGTTTCATCATGCCAACCTACGGCGATGAAACGGCACGAGGATTCTATCTCAGAGATGGCGGATATTATTTCGCCATGAACGATAAATGGGACCTGAAGCTGCTGGGCGAGATTTATACCAAGGGATCGTGGGGACTCTCGGCAGCCAGCAACTACCGAAAGAGATACAAATACTCGGGTTCCTTCTTCTTCAGTTACCAGGATACGAAGAACGGCGACAAGGGAATGCCAGACTTTACCGAGCAAGAGAGCTTCAAACTGCAATGGAGCCACCGCCAGGACAGCAAGGCAAACCCATACAGTTCGCTTTCGGCAAGTGTGAACTTCGCCACATCGAGCTACGAACGCAACAACCTCAATTCGCTCTACAATCCGCAGACGATGACGCAGAGTACGCGAACCTCATCTGTTAACTGGAGCACCTCGTTCTCAAGCATCGGTATGACGCTCAGTTCCACCGCCAACCTCTCGCAGAACATGCGCGATTCATCCATCGCCATGACGCTGCCCGACCTCAACATCAGCATCTCCCGCTTCTATCCGTTCAGAAGAAAGAAGATGGTGGGCGATGAGAAATGGTACGAGAAGATAGCCATGAGCTATACGGGACACATCTCTAACAGCATCAATACCAAAGAGGATAAGCTGATGCACAGTTCACTCATCAAGGACTGGCGCAACGGATGGCAGCATCAGATACCGGTGAGCGCTACATTCACGCTCTTCAAATATCTCAACGTGAACCCATCGTTCAATTTCACCGACCGTATGTATACCAACAAGGTGGAGAGATCATGGGATGAAGCCAGCCAAACGGAGAAATGTGATACCATCTACGGTTTCAACAACGTGTATAACTGGAACATGAGCGTAGGTCTCTCTACCAAGCTCTATGGTTTCTACATACCAAGCCGCAAGCTCTTCGGAGATAAGATACAGGCTGTGCGCCACGTGTTTACGCCTACGGTGAGCTTCAGTTATGCCCCAGACTTCGGAGCTTCACGCTACGGCTACTGGGACACCTACCAGAAGACCGATGCCGACGGAAACGTATCGCTGGTGAGCTACTCGAAGTATGCCAATGCCCTCTACGGTGCGCCGGGCAAGGGTAAGAGCGGTAACATCTCGTTTACCCTGGGCAACAACATCGAGATGAAGGTGAAGAGCGACAAGGACTCTACCGGATACAAGAAACTCAGTATCATCGATGCGTTCGACATCAACATGAGTTACAATACCGCAGCCAAGGTTCGCCCTTGGAGCGATATGAACATCAACCTCAGACTGAAGTGGTGGAAGAACTATACCTTCAACATGAACGCTGTGTTTGCCACCTATGCCTACGAGCTGGACGACCAGAACAATGTTTATGTGGGTACCCATACGGAGTGGGGCAAGGGCAGGTTCGGACGATTCCAGGGTATGTCGCAGAACTTCTCGTTCACACTGAACCCTGAGAAGCTGAAGAAACTCTTTGGCGGGGGCGATGATGAGGACGACAAGAAGGACAGCCAGCGCAATGATGATGACGATGAAGGTCTGGATACCGACATCGAGAGCAACGTAGACGACAGCATGGAGAAGGGTAAAACGGCAGCTAAGAAGGGCGGCAAGGCTGAAACGGATTCAGATGGTTATATGGCGTTTAAGATGCCATGGTCGCTGACCTTCGGTTATGGTGTAACGATGCGCGAGGATACGCGAAGAGAGAAGTTCAATGAGAAGACGATGCGCTATGCATACAAGTTTACCCAGACTCTGAACATGAGTGGTAACGTAAGAATCAGTGATGGCTGGAACATCAGTTTCTCATCCGGTTATGATTTTGACAACCACAAGATTAGTATGACCACCGCCAGTTTGGCTCGTGATCTTCACTGTTTTAACATGAGCTGTTCTGTGGTTCTCGCTCCATATACGAGCTACAACTTCACCTTCCGTTGTAACGCAGCCACCCTGACAGATGCGCTGAAATACGACAAGCGCAGCGGTTATTCGAACGCTGTACAATGGTACTAGATGATAGTTTATAGTTGAAAGTTTATAGTTAATAGAGCTTTTCAGCTTATAGTTGATAAAAAAAACAGGCAAGTGATTTTGCCTGTTTTTTTGTTTTTTACCCTTTTACCTTTTTACTTTTTTACCTTTTTACCTTTAAAAGCCTCTTTTTCGCCTCCGGGTGCTCAGGATAAAGGGTGAGGGCCTTGCGGTAATTCATGATGGCAGCCTCTTTCATGCCCTCTTTTTCGCACTCCTTCCCCATAATCACATACTCCGTGGCAAGGCGCTTGAGGAACTTCTGCTGTTTCTCCTTCTCTTCATCCTTCTTTCTTATTTCTTCGCGCAACCGCTCGTTCTCTGCCTGAAGCTCGTTCACCCTGTTCAGCTTTTTGCGGATGAAACGCTTGGCAAGCGGCTGCTCGATGTCATAACGGCTGTGGATGGCAAGGAAGAAGTTATCGAGAGCCGACTGCATATCGCCCCTGTCAAAGGCCTTGACGGCATCATGATACTGCTTGTCGGCCTTACTCTGGGTAAGCGCAGTGTTGATGGTGCTCTGGTCGTTGTAATGACGGGCAAACTGCTTGACATCATTGCGCACGAAAACATCACTCTGACGCAACGGCTCCTGAAGACTGATGCCCTCGAGACTGGTGCAGCGGGACAAGGCAACATACGTCTGTCCGCCCGCAAAGACACCACCCGTGAAATCAATCTTCACCTGGTTGAAGGTGAGGCCCTGGCTCTTATGAACCGTTATCGCCCAAGCCAGACGGATGGGGTACTGCTCGTATCTGCCAATTTCTTCTTCCTCAATCTTTTTCTCAACCTCATTGAAATGGTATCTCATGTTGCTCCATGCCGCAGGCTCCACCATCACATCTTTTCCTTCCTCGGTGCGCACATAAATCTTGGCATCCTCATCCTCATCAAAACCGATGATGGTGCCCAGCGTGCCATTCACCCACTGATGCTCGATATCATTCTTGATGAAGATAACCTGAGCCCCCGTCTTGAGGTAAAGCTCGATAGGGGTAGGGAGACTGCTCTCCGGAAACTCGCCCTGTATGTGGCCACGGAAGAGGCAAGGCTCTCCCGGAAGACACTGGAGCTGGCTGTCGTTGATGTAATCTACCGTATCGCGGCGTGTAGAGAGGGTGATGGCAAGTTTGGAATCGCTCTCATCGAGCTGGGCTCCCACGCGCTGGTTGAGGCGCTGTAGATCCTGCATAGGCACCTGAGACGTGCGGATATGGTCGAGGATGCTGATGAAAACAGGATCGCTCTGACGGTATACCTTCTTGAGTTCGATGCTCACGAGCTTGAAGTATTCGAACACCTTGGCATCGAAGAAGAAACTGCTGCGGTAGAAGGGACTGAGCAGACGGCGGTCGTCCTCTTTTACCACAGGCTCCAGCTGGAAGATATCGCCCACCAGAAGCAGCTGCTTGCCCCCGAAAGGCTCTCGCATGTTGCGGCAATATACCCGCAATATCTTGTCCAGGAAATCGATGATATCGGCACGAACCATACTGATCTCATCGATGATGATGAGCTCTACCTCGCGGATAATCTTTATCTTCTCTGAATTATACTTTAGGGTGTTGCGGATGTTGCGGACGGAATACATGCTGTCGTTGGGCAGCAGCGGGTGGAAAGGAAGCTTGAAAAAGCTGTGGAGCGTGCTTCCTCCGGCGTTGATGGCCGCAATGCCTGTTGGAGCAAGAATGATATGTTTCTTCTTGGTATTGGCGGCTATATAACGTAAAAAAGTAGATTTACCCGTCCCCGCCTTTCCGGTAAGGAAAAGCGAACGACGGGTAAACTGTATGATTTGGAGTGCATTCTGCAACTCCGGGTTGTCGAGATCAATCATTGTATTTAATTTATAGTTTATAATTTATAGTTTATAGCATAAGCCACATTAAATTGCCTTCTTGCTAAACGGCGTAGCCGCTATAAACTATAAACTATTAACTAAATTTAGAGGTCATCGAAGTTGACAGGCTGCTCCGTTGGTTTGGCCTTCTTCTTCTCTTTCTTTTCTTCTGTGGTGGCTGTACCGTTGGCAGATTCGCTTTCAGCCTTCTTGGCAGGAACCTCGCGGATGATAGGGTTGCCTTCGTCATCGAGAACAATCTCTTCCTGGAAGGCGGTACTGTCTACCTTGGTGGTATCTACCTTTGGCTTTGGTGCATAGCTTGCACAGATGTACATATCGCTGGTGATATCGCTGTCCTGTGGCTTGTCAAACTTGCCGTGATACTGCTGGAAGGCTGGGTCGCCAAAGACACTCTGGAGGAAGTAACCGCACACAGGAAGAGCGGTTCTCGAACCCTGACCCAAGGCTCCGGTGCGGAAGTGGAGACAGCGGTATTCGCCTCCTACCCAGGCACCAACTACGAGCTTAGGGCTCACACACATGAACCAGGCATCGGAGTGGTTATTGGTGGTACCTGTCTTTCCACCGAACTCTGTATCACGGTAGTTGCCTACATAGCCCCAGAGACTCTGGGATGTACCTCCCGGCTCCTTCATACCGCCCTGTAAGAGCTGCTGCATGAGGAAGGCACTCTTGTAAGGTATTACCTGTTCGGAATCGGTAGGGCCCTCGTAAACCACCTTACCATCGTGGTCTACAATCTTGGTAACCAATACCGGGTCGTGGTGCTTGCCATTGTTGGCAATGGTGCTGTAGGCGCATGCCATCTCCAGGAGGTTGACATCGCTGGAACCGAGGGCGAGAGAAGGGGTGTCATCCAGCGGACTGTTGATACCCATCTTCTTGGCTGTCTCGATGATGCGCTTGATGCCCATCTCCTGTCCTAATCTTACAGCCACAGAGTTGATACTCTTGGCAAAGGCACTCTTCAATGGGATGCTGTCGCCCGAGAACGAACCATTGGCATTGGATGGACGCCAGATGGTCATTTCGTGCTTCTTCTTATCGTATACCTCCATAGAGATATATTCGTCGCGACGCTTGTCACAAGGGGTTAAACCCTGATTCATCGCCTCGGTATAAACAAAGAGCTTGAAGGTAGAACCAGGCTGGCGCTCGGCTGTTACCTTGTCATACTTCCAGTGGTCGAAGTCGATATCGCCCACCCATGCCTTTACTGCTCCGGTCTGTGGCTCCATGGCTACAAAGGCGCAGTGCATGAAGGTGGTCATATACTTGATGGAGTCTTCTGATGTCATGTTCATCGTGATGCTGCCCTTGTCATAATCGAATACCTTAACCGGGTGAACCCACTCCTTATAGTAATAGTTTACAGAGTCGGGATTGTTAGGGAAGCGGGCTATCAATGCCTTGTAGAATGGCTGGCGCTCGGCGATGCCCTGGATGAAGTTTGGTATCACGTTGTGGTTCTCATCCTGCCAAGGATCCTGACCCATCCAGTTGCCTTTGCCTGCCTGGGTACGGCGGATGCTCCAGTGGTTGTTGAAGTTCTGCTGTACCTGTTTCATCTGCTTGCGGGCTGCATCTTCTGCATACTTCTGCATGCGGGTATCGATGGTGGTATAAATCTTCAAACCGCTGGTATAGAGGTCGTAACCTTCGTCTTTACACCAGTCTTTCAGGTAGTTGGCTACTGCCTCACGGAAGTATTTAGCCTGTCCGTCGTAGTTTTCTTCTACCTTGAAATCGAGCTTGATAGGCTCATCTTTCAGTTCATTGTATCTGTCTTTTGAGAGATCGCCATGTGTCACCATATTATATAATACGGTGTTGCGGCGTGCAAGACTGTTCTCCGGGTTGGTGCGTGGGTTGTAGTAGGTGGTAGCTTTGAGCATGCCCACGAGCACGGCAGCCTGACCGGTGGTCAACTCCTTAGGGGTGGTGTTGAAGTAGGTCTTCGCAGCGGTTTTGATACCATAGGAATTGCTACCGAAATCTACCGTATTGGCATACATGGTGATGATTTCCTTCTTGCTGAACACCGTTTCGAGTTTTACCGCGATGATCCACTCCTTGCTCTTGATGATGAGCAGGCGGAGTACAGGAATCTTGCCCAGCAAACCGGTAGAATATTGCGAACGTACACGGAACATGTTCTTCGCCAGCTGCTGTGTGATGGTAGAAGCACCGCGCCCGTTATGATGGAGGAGTGCATCCTTGGCAGCAGCAAACACACCGATAGGGTCGATACCGATATGCTTGTAGAATCGTTCATCCTCGGTATCTACCAGTGCCTTGAAGAAATCAGGTGTTACCTCATCATATTCTACCGGAGTACGATTTTCGTTGAAATACTTGCCGATGAGCTTTCCATCAGCCGAATAGATTTCAGAGGCCTCAGAGGTCTGGGGATCCAGAATGCCTGAGAAATAGCCAGGTGACTTGCCGAAGAGCCACAAGAAGTTGATATCTACTGCACCCAGATACAAGATAAAGGCGACTATACAACTTGCCAAGGCAACGAGGGTCTTGGTATACCACGCCCTGCCCTGATACAATCCCTTGTACCAAGGCCAGAATGCGCGAAACTTTTGCCATAACCAGGCAAAGAGAGACTTAATTTTATTCATATAGATGATATAATGATTTCGTTGTTTTACTCTTCGTTCTTCACTTCCTCTACATCCACATAAATCTCCTTTGAATCCTGTTTCTGCTGCTGGTTCTTCAGCCAGATTCTCTTGTTGTTGGAGACTTTAAAGGCGTTGAGAAGCTCTACTACTCCATAGATGAGCATACCCCAACCGATGATGAAAAGAGGAGCAGAGGCGATGGCTGAAGGCTTGATGATGGCGAGCAGACCCAGCAGAAGAAGGGCTGAAGGGAAGAGCCAGAAGAGAATGCCTACGCGTCCCATCTTAGCTGCTGAAGCCAGGTTGACAAACTGGGTCAGAGCGCCCAAAATCAGGATGAACGCCAGGATGAACATCAGCCAGGCGATAAACACCTGAGGCATCAGGGCAAGCAGCAATCCCAGGATAAGACTGCCTACGCTCACAAGCGGGAATTTAGGCAGCATGCCCATGATAGGCTTACCATTGGAATCAGACAGAATCTGGCCCTGCATCTTCTCTGCATTGCGCTTGGCTGCCCAATAACTGGCAAGGGAGATGACACCTGAAAGGAAAAACAAAACACCGATGGCGATGGTTATCCAGGTGACAGTCTGCTCACGATATTGGATGAGCAGGACTCCTACGATGATGGCGCATACTGCGCGGAATATTGAACTGTGTATTACCTTCATACTAAAACTGATTTTGTTATTTCGGGGCAAAGTTACGAAAGAAATCCGAAACTAGCAAGAAGTTTTTTATATAAACTTAAATTATTGCTATATTTAACGCTAATTATTGCTATATTTAACGCAAATTATTTGTTGGTCTCGATAGAAAGCCGTAATTTTGTAAGCAAAATCAGAATCATGATGTCTTGGAAAGAGACTTAGTGAAAGTAAAAACTATGTCTGGAGTATAGACTTAGGAAAAGTAAAAACTCATTTTTGATATAGACGGAAAAGTAAAGACAATGACAAAATTATATTTGGTGCGCCATGGTGAAACGGTGGATAACAAGGCGCAAATTATGCAGGGACAAACACCGGGAAAACTCAATATGAAAGGTATTGAGCAGGCTGAGGAAGTGGCCAGGAAAATGGAGGGTACGCCTATCGATGTTTTCGTATCGAGCGATCTCTATCGCAGTATACAGACCTGTGAAATTATCGCCGGCTCGCATCCCGTTGTCACCACTCCCTTGCTCAGAGAGCGCGATTGGGGCGATTTTACGGGTAAATTCATCCCTGACCTGCCGAAGGACCCAAAGGATTGGCCGGACAATATAGAGACGCTGGAAAAGATGAAATCAAGAGCCCGGAATTTCCTTACCTGGCTCAAGGTTACTTATCCTGACCAGACCGTTCTTGCTGTGGGGCATGGCATCATCAACAAGGCTATCCAGAGTGTTTATTATAAACGTCCGATGAATCAGATAGAGAAAATGGCGAATGCTGAGGTCAGAGTCCTTATTCTTTAAGTGAAGAGTGAAAAATTCAATTGCTTCGCTAATCATAAAGTTCAAAGTATCAAAAGTTCTAAGTATAATTCAAAGTATCAAAGAATATGAATAAAATTGCTCTTATTACAGGCGCAACAAGCGGTATTGGCGAAGGTTGTGCACGTCGTTTTGCCCGTGGCGGCTATAACCTGATTCTTACAGGTAGAAACACGGGAAAGTTGGAAATCCTGAAGAAAGAACTCGAGGCTGAGGGCGTTGAGGTGCTTGCCTTGGCTTTCGATGTGCGTAACCGTGAAGCTGCCAAGAAAGCGGTGGATTACATCCCTGAGGAGTGGCGCAATGTGGATGTGCTTATCAATAATGCGGGACTCGCACGTGGATTGGAACCTGAATATGAGGGCGATTTTGAAGATTGGGACCAGATGATTGATACCAATATCAAGGGCCTCTTAACCATGACTCGCCTGATTGTACCTGGTATGGTAGAACGTAATCATGGGCATGTCATCAATATAGGTAGTGTAGCGGGTGATGCTGCTTATGCGGGAGGTAATGTATACTGTGCTACAAAAGCGGCTGTAAAGGCTATTACAGACGGCTTGCGCATTGATGTGGCACATACGAAAGTGCGTGTTACCAATGTGAAACCGGGTTTGGTTGAAACAAACTTCTCTAACATCCGTTTCCATGGTGACCAGAACCGCGCAGACAACGTTTACCGCGGCATAGAGCCTCTGAACGGCGATGACGTGGCTGATGTAGCCTTCTATGCTGCAAGTGCCCCAGAACATGTGCAAATAGCTGAGGTTCTGGTTCTTGCTACGCATCAGGCTAACGGAACCGTGATACACAGAAGCTAGTTAATAGTTTACAGTTAATAGTTAATAGTTTATAGAGGCTGCGCCGTTGAGCAAGATAGTCAAAGCGGTTTATGCTATAAACTGTAAACTATTAATTATTAACTATTAATGATGTGGCAAAGCTGATTGATATCTGATTCGAATGTATCTCGATTAATCGCCTTTGCTCGCATTCCAGACTTGTAGTTGTAGATGGTCTGGGTGGAGTAATGCAGCAGGGTGGCAATCTCCTGGCTGTCGGTTACACCCAGTCGCATCAGGGCAAAGATGCGAATCTCAGTGGTCAGGTCGTGCGTAGTAGGAACTTCCATTTGACATTCTGGCAGCAGGAGCTTGTTCAACTCAGTAACGAAACCCGGATACAACTCCATGAATGCCTTATCGAACCGGTTGTAGAACATCTGTGATTCCTCTTCTTCCAATTTATGGGTGTTGAGACTCTTCAGTAAATCGGCGGTCTGGTTTGCCTTGATCTTACGGCTTACCAGTTTGCGGTAATCTGATAACTTGCTGATATAAGCCGCACTGATGTCCATAAAGAGGCGCATGTAGGTCTCTCGCTTGATATTGGTCTCTACCAGCTGCTGGTTCAGTTCGGTGAGCTGTGCATTCATCTCTTTCTGCTTCTCGTTCTGTTCTTCAATCTCAGCCTTGTTTTTCTTCAGCTTGTTCTTCTGTCGGTTGTTGACTAAGGAGAGGATAAGGATGATGACCAGCGCTATGCTTACACCAATGAACCCCCAAAGAAAGCGGGTACGAGAGCGCTCGGCAGCCTGCTGGTTGGCTGAAGCGATGACTGGAAGGATGTTCGAAATCTCCATCATGCGCAGTTGGTTGTTGAAGAACTGTGCATCTTCCATCGTGTGCTGGATATATTTGGCAGCTCTCTTACTGTTGCTCGCATCCTTTTTAAAGATGTAGTAGGCTAGCTTTTGAAGCGCAACAGTTTCTTTGAGTTGGCACAATCCATCGCTCACGGATGCCTCTACGAGAAATTCCTCGTAAAGGTCGAATTTGCCGGTTTTTTTGTAATATCTGGCTATACCATAAGCTGACATGGCATGGATACGGGATTTGGCTGGCGACATCTTCAGTGCCTTCAGATAATAGTTGAGCGATTCCTTGCTGGTAGGGTTGTGGAGATAGGCGTATTCGCCCATGAGATACTGATAGAAGACGTTATGCTTATTGTTTTCGTTGAAACTCTGTATCAGAAGGGTCATATAATGTTTCTTCTGGGCACGGAATTCTTCGGCGTAATCTGAGTTCTTGGAGTATGATTCCCAATAGCTGTAGAGCCAGGCGTATGTGAAGTAATAGTATAGCTTCAACTGGTATGGCATCTCATCAGGATTGAGAGATTTGAGTATGTTTTCTGCTTTGCTATAAAAACCCCTTACCGAAAGTATTGACGCCTGGTTTATCTGGTTGCGTAAGATATAATAGGTGTTATGACATTTTTCTGCCAATTCAAGCCCCTGTTTCATATATGCGTATGCTGAATCGTAGCGGTAAGCGCTATAGGCATGATATATGCTGTCAAGAAACAGTAGTCGGGTTTGGTTGTCTTCAGCTTCATAAGCTTGCCGCTTCAGATGTTTCAATTCCTTTTCCTTGATTCCCTGATAATATTGGTCGTTTTCAATCATCTTGTCAATACGATCCAATAAAGTCTTCTCGTCCGTTTTGCCTTGAGCAGCCAATGGCATAGTAAGCAAAAGAAGTAAATATATAAGTAGTTTCATCTTTAATGCTTCTTTATAATTATAATAAAATTGTCTTTTAAATGTTATTTTCGTCCTTTTGTCCGTTTTGTGGTGCAAAGATACAAATTTTCTTTCATATAATGTCATTTACTTTAGATAAAAATAGTTAATATATTAAAGCGTCTGATTCTTAATGAGTTATCTGTTTCTTTGGTAGGCTGATTTTTTACCAAAATGCTACTTAGGTATACAACTTTGAAAAAAATGATATAACTTTGCAAACGAAATCAGAAAACAGTAGTTTTAATGGTTTAATTACCACTTCAAGTCTTCTAAAAGTATTTAATGATAAAGAAAATTCCTTTTGTTGATTTAGTATGTTGATTTAAATAGGAAAACAGGTTTAGTTTATATTAGGGAAAAAAGGATTGGTAATAGACTAGGCTACTTGATGATTCAAGTTTGCCCTTAAAGGCAAAGCTTATCTATTATGTTTTAGGGAAAACCGCCATGCTTTTGTGAAAAAGTATGGCGGTCTTTGTTTAATATATGTTAGTTTCTTCTCTTTTCTTTGGTCAACTCAAATTATTTTTTTACCTTTGCCACATATTTTATATATAGATGAATGGATTTATATATATAGGTAGTGGGAAATAGATTTCGAAAGAAAATATCAGTTTTCTTCATGTGTAGAGGGAAATGGTAAGTAGACTTTAAAATATTATATTGAATAAAATATTAAAACAATGAATATATTAGTAACAGGCGCTAATGGTCAATTGGGACATGAAATGCAAATCTGTGCCCAAAAAAGCAATCACAAGTTTGTCTTCACCGATGTGGCTGAAGGCTATGAAAAACTGGATATCACCAATCTTGACGCTATCCGAGAAAAGGTGAGGGAGAATGATATTCAGGTAATTGTTAACTGCGCTGCTTATACCAACGTAGATAAGGCTGAAACAGATTACGATCTGGCTAATCTGCTCAACAATACTGCTGCGGGAAATTTGGCACAGGCTATGAAGGAGGTAGATGGTACTTTGATTCATGTATCTACCGACTATGTTTTTCAGGGCGATAAGAATATACCTTGCCGTGAAGATTGGGAAACGAATCCTTTGGGGGTATATGGTAAAACGAAACTTGCAGGCGAAAAGAGTATTGAAGCTACTGGATGCAAGCATATCATCATCCGTACAGCATGGCTCTACTCGCAGTGGGGGAAGAACTTCGTGAAGACCATGCAGAGTCTCACGGCAAGCCACGACACCCTGAAGGTGGTCTTCGACCAGGTGGGTACTCCAACTTACGCTGGCGACCTGGCTGCTGTCATCTCACATATCATCGAAACTGACCAGTTGGATAAGACGGGCATCTACCACTTCTCTAATGAGGGTGTCTGCTCTTGGTTTGATTTCGCTAAGATTATCTGCGAACTGAGCGGAAATACCTGCGATATACAGCCTTGCTACAGCGAGGAGTTCCCTAGTCCAGTGAAGCGTCCTCACTTCTCTGTACTTGACAAGAGTAAGCTGAAGCAGACTTTCGGATTCAAGGTGCCATACTGGACTGACAGTTTGAAGAAGTGCATCGCTGAATTGGCGGCAGCAAAATAATTATTAATTATAAATTATTAATTGAAATGAAGAATATCATTATCACGGGCGGTGCTGGTTTCATCGGCTCTCACGTAGTAAGACTTTTCGTGAACAAATATCCTGAGTATCACATCATCAACCTCGACAAGTTGACATACGCAGGCAACCTGGCTAACCTCAAGGACATCGAGGACAAGCCTAACTATACTTTCGTTAAGGGCGACATCTGTGATTTCGACCTGATGCTGAAGCTGATGCAGGACTATAAGGTGGATGGCATCATCCATCTCGCTGCCGAGAGCCACGTAGATAGAAGTATCAAGGATCCATTCACTTTCGCTCATACCAACGTGATGGGTACCTTGTCTCTGCTTCAGGCTGCCAAGATTTACTGGGAGAGTCTTCCTGAGGGATACGAGGGCAAGCGCTTCTATCACATCTCTACTGATGAGGTTTACGGTGCATTGCAGATGACTCACCCTGAGGGTATTCCTGCTCCTTTCACTACCAAGGCATCCAGCGATAAGAACCACGAGGCTTACGGCGAGGAGTTCTTCTTGGAGACTACCAAGTACAATCCTCACTCTCCATATTCTGCATCCAAGGCAAGCTCAGACCACTTCGTCCGTGCTTTTCACGATACATACGGTATGCCTACCATCGTGACCAACTGCTCTAACAACTACGGTCCATACCAGTTCCCTGAGAAGTTGATTCCGCTGTTCATCAACAACATCCGTCATCGCAAGCCATTGCCAGTATATGGTAAGGGTGAGAACGTGCGCGACTGGTTGTATGTAGTAGATCATGCCCGTGCCATCGATATGATTTTCCACAAGGGTAAGATAGCCGAGACCTATAACATCGGCGGTTTCAACGAGTGGAAGAACATCGATATCATCAAAGTGGTAATCAAGACTGTTGATAGATTGCTCGGCAGAAAGGAAGGCGAGGATATGGATCTCATCACTTATGTAACAGACAGAAAGGGTCATGATATGCGTTACGCCATCGACTCTAGAAAGCTGCAGAAGGAATTGGGTTGGGAGCCATCTCTCCAGTTTGAGGAGGGTATCGAGGAAACCGTGAAATGGTATCTCGATAACCAGGAATGGATGGATAATGTAACATCGGGTGATTACCAGAAGTATTACGATAATATGTATTCCAATCAATAATAGCTTTTGGAGTAATCGGAACATGTTTCTATTGTAACCGGTGCAAGAGATTCTGTTTTGTATATTGAATCAGGAGTCCTGTATTTGTTTATAACAGCAAATGCAGGACTTTTTTGTTTTATGGCAATTAAAATGCCGTAAATATATTATTATTTCTTAATTTTTTATGCTTTATGTCGAAGAAAACTGAAAACTAGAAAATATTTTTCTATCTTTGCAGCCTTAATGATATAAAAGAAACAGATATGAAGAAAATAATAATATCAGGCATCGTTATGGCGGTTGCTACCTTGTCGTGCCTTCCCGTTAAGGGACAGGAAAAGGTGGTTCCTTTTAAATATGGTAATATGGACCACTGGGTAATCAGGAATATCAAAGAATCAGGCATTATCGGAGGAAATCAGAAAAAAGTTTATGCCGTTGGACCTAATATGACTATCAATGGTAATATTCCTTATAGTAATAAGGGTGGTTCGCCTTGGGGTTCCTCTAATGTCCTGGCACATGTATCGGGTATCTATAAGACGAATAACTCTGTGTTTCGTGATAAACATGGTAGTGGATATTGTGCCAAACTGGTAACCCATATTGAGAAAGTAAAAGTTCTGGGACTCATCAATATCAAGGTCTTGGCTGCCGGTTCTCTCTTTCTGGGTGATGTTCGTGAACCGATAACAAGTACCAAGGATGGTCCTAAAGCCATCAACTGGGGTATACCATTCACCGCACGTCCTAAGGCTTTGCGCTTTGATTATAAGACTTCTTTTCCTAATGCAGCCAATCGTATCAAGCAGAATGGATTTAGCGGAGCCTCTACGGTTGCAGGTCGAGATCATGCTATAGCTGTGCTCTATCTGCAGAAACGTCATGAAGATGCTAAGGGAAATATAACAGCTAAACGTGTGGGTACGATGGTAGTCAGATTCGGAAAGAGTACCGATAGATGGGTGGAAGATGCTACCTATACTATCCATTATGGCGATATCCGCCACATGGCAGGTTATCAGGCTGCTACTATGGGACTGCGATCCACTGACTATGCCCGTAACAGCAAGGGTAAGAGTGTGCCGGTAAAAGAAGTAGGATGGGCGAGTGCTAACGAAAAGCCTACTCATCTGATTCTTCAGTTCTCCTCATCCGATGGTGGAGCCTATATCGGAACTCCAGGCAATACCTTGTGGATTGATAATGTAGCATTGGTGTATTAAAATAATAAAATCGACAAAATGAAGCATATTCTGACAATACTTATTATGATGTTGGCATTGGGCAGCTATGCCTCTGAGCCTTCTGTAACCGATAGTATCTCATCTGCAGAGAAGGTGGATACGATGGCTTTACATGCCGGAAAATCATGGGTGAACCGGATTCTTGACTACTTTAATGATTCCAATAAAAACAAGAAGCATAAGCGTTTCGATTTTAGTGTGATAGGTGGCCCTCATTATGCCTCTGATACCAAGTTTGGATTGGGATTGGTGGCAGCAGGACTATACCGTACTGATCCGAATGATAGTATTCTTCCTCCTTCTAATGTCTCGCTTTATGGTGATGTCAGTTCTGTAGGTTTCTATATGTTGGGTGTCCGTGGTAACCATATTGCTCCTAAAGGAAGATATCGCATCGATTATCACCTTTATTTCTATTCTTTTCCCTCTGATTTTTGGGGAATAGGCTATGAGATGGGCGATAACGATGCCAATAAGAGTGATATGAAGCGTTGGCAGGCGCAGGCTGAAGTTAGCTTCCTGTTTCGTGTAGCAGATAATTTCTATATCGGACCGATGGCGAGTTATGACTATGTAATAGGTAAACATATTGAGCGTCCGGAATTACTGCAAGGCATGGATCAGCATACTTGGAATGTAGGAGCTGGCGTTTCTCTGGTATATGATAACAGAGATAATCTTACGAATCCACATCGTGGTATCTATCTGAATATCAATCAGATGTTCAGACCTGGATTTATGGGAAATGATTATGCTTTCAGTACGACTGCATTTCGTTTTGATGCCTATCAGCGACTGGGTAAGGGAACGGTTCTTGCCGAGGACATTGGGGCTAACCTCAACTTTGGTAATCCTTCGTGGGGAATGATGGCTGAATTGGGTGGTACTCATTCCATGCGTGGCTATTATGAAGGCCGTTATCGCGATAAACATTCTCTGGAAGCTACGGTTGAGTTGCGCCAACATGTATGGAAGCGTAATGGCATCGTAGTGTGGGTTGGAGCAGGAACCATCTTCCCGAAATTCTCGGCATTGCGCTCTAAACAGATTTTGCCGAATGCTGGTGTAGGTTATCGCTGGGAATTTAAGAAGAATGTGAATGTACGTCTGGATTATGGATTCGGTAAGTCGGGGCAGTCTGGTTTTCTCTTCAATATCAATGAAGCGTTTTAGTAATAATGCTCTTTATGTAGTTTGATAATGCTCTTTAAAGTGTTAATGAAAAAGTAGAATGAACAGTTTTACGGATATATATAATAAGGTGGTGTTGCCTATATATAATAAGGTGTCATCGGGCGCATTCCTTTACGGGTATGCTGTGGTAGCATTGTTGTTGCCTAATATAGCTCTGTGCTATACCGAATGTCTGGCTCCTTGGGCTTGTGGTGCCAATGTGTTGCTGCCTTTGGCACTCTACATGTGGTTCTTTTCGTTAACCAGATGCCCGGGTAAGATGATCTGGTGGGCTTTTCTTTTTGTTTTTTTCGCTGCCTTCCAACTGGTATTGCTTTATCTCTTCGGGACGGGAGTGATAGCGGTAGATATGTTTCTGAATCTTGTAACTACCAATCCTGGCGAGGTGAAGGAACTGCTTGGTAATCTGTTGCCTGCTGTGGTGGGTGTTTTTGTGGTTTATCTTCCTTTGCTGGTTCTGGCTATTGTCAATATCAGCAAGAAAGGGATGATAGTGGTTCAACTCCAGCATCGAGTGCGTCGTTGGGCTTTGGAGATAGCTGCTGTCGGTTTATTCTGTCTGCTGGCTTGCTATGTGGCTGTAGATGATTATCGCTTGCGCAACCAGCTTTATCCTGTTAACGTTTGCTATAATCTCTATCTTGCTTTCGAGCGTGATGCGGCTTCTGAGAATTACAGGGAGGCAAGCAGGAATTTCAGGTTTGATGCCAGGAGCGAGCACGATGCTGAGGCTCCCGAGGTGTATGTGATGGTGGTGGGAGAGACGGCGAGAGCCCACAATTTCAGTCTCTATGGCTATCCGCGCGATACCAATCCTTTGCTTTCCAAGACTCCTGGAATCATAGCTTTTCCCGATGCTACAACCCAGAGTAATACTACGCATAAGAGTGTTCCTATGCTCCTGTCGGCTGCATCAGCAGAGGATTTCGAACGTCTCTTTCATGAGAAAGGTATCCTGGCTGCTTTCAGGGAGGCGGGATTTCATACCGTATTTATCAGCAATCAGCTGCCTAATCATTCTTTTATTGATTTCCTTGGCGAACAGGCTGATGAACATTACTTCCTGAAGGAAGGTGCTTCTGCAAAAGATAATCATTATGATAGTGATTTGTTGCAGAAGTTGGATGGGATATTGCCTGCGGCAGATGCTTCTTCATCCAAGCAATACCGTTATCGGAAACTCTTCGTGGTACTTCATACTTATGGTTCTCACTTTAATTACCAGGAGCGCTATCCCCGTAATTTCGCTTTCTTTAAACCTGACAGTAAGAGCGAAGCGAAGCCGGAGAACCGGCGTGACCTGCTGAATGCATACGATAATACCATCCGGTGTACCGATTATATCCTGCATGGTATCGTAGAACGTCTGCAGAAATGGGAGAAAACTCAGGCAAAGACGGATGGGGTATATAGCCAACCTACATCGGCGATGCTCTATACCAGCGACCATGGAGAGAATATCTTTGATGATGACCGTCGCCTCTTTCTGCACGCCGCCCCGAAGGCATCTGATTATGAGCTGCATGTTCCTTTCATCATCTGGACATCAGATGGTTATGGAAAACAATATCCGGGAATACTGAAAACTTTGTCTGGTCATCGTACCCAACAGGTACAGACGAGTCTTTCGGCTTTTCATACGATGTTGGGGATAGGAGGCATCCTGACCCGTTATCGCCAGGATGAATATTCTGTGGCAAGTGAGAAGTATCATCCTGTGAAGTTGTTTTATCTGGATGATCATGATAAAGCGATTCCACAGGAAAATGCCAAATATTAGCATCTGATTTTAAGCGTAAACGCGCTCTTTGTGTAAAATACATGAAAAGAGTTTTCGTAAATGTCAATTATTTGCGAAAACTCTTTGTCGTATCTATAATTTGCTGTATCTTTGCACCCGGATTTAGATAATAATAAAAATACAGTTGTTATGGAACCAACTCGAAAAATCGAAAAGGTAGGCATGCGCAACCTCCGTATGGAGGATTATGATCAGCTTGCCAAGTCATTTAGGCGTATTTACGCAGACTCAGATGTATTCTGGACAAAAGAACAGATTAAGAAACTCATTACTATCTTCCCTGAGGGACAGGTGGTTATTATCGTTGATGATAAGATTGTGGGCTGTGCGCTCTCTATCATCGTCAATTATAATATGGTGAAGGGCGATCATACCTATGCTCAGGTTACGGGTAATGAAACCTTCAATACCCACGATCCTAAGGGAAACATTCTTTACGGCATCGAGGTATTTATCCACCCTGATTATCGTGGTTTGCGCCTGGCTCGCCGTATGTATGAGTATCGCAAGGAACTCTGCGAGAAACTCAATCTGAAGGCTATCATGTTTGGCGGTCGTATACCAAACTATCACAAGTATGCCGATAAGATGCGCCCTAAGGAGTATATCGAGCATGTAAGAAACCGTGAAATCTATGACCCGGTTCTTACCTTCCAGCTTTCCAATGATTTCCACGTGCGCCGCGTAATCCGCAACTATCTTCCTAGCGATGAGGAGAGCGAACACTGCGCCACCCTCTTGCAGTGGGATAACATCTATTATCAGCCACCTACGGATTCTTATGTAGACCGCAAGCCAACCGTAAGAATCGGATTGGTACAGTGGCAGATGCGCCCATACGCTTCGGTGGATGACCTCTTCGAACAGGTTGAGTTCTTCGTTGATTCCGTGAGCGATTACAAGAGCGATTTCATTCTCTTCCCTGAGTATTTCAATGCGCCTTTGATGGCTCGTTTCAACGACTTGGGTGAGGCGCAGAGCATCCGAAAGATGGCGCAATATACCGAAGAAATCCGTGACCGTTTCCGCGAGTTGGCCATCAGTTACAACATCAATATCATCACGGGTAGTATGCCTTATCTCAAGGACGATTCCCTCTATAACGTGGGCTTCCTCTGCCGCAGAGATGGTAGCGTAGACATGTACGAGAAGATCCATGTTACACCAGATGAGCAGAAGTGCTGGGGATTGAGTGGTGGTAGCCATATCCAGACCTTCGATACCGATTGCGGTAAGATTGGTATCGTGATCTGCTATGATGTGGAGTTCCCTGAGTTGTCAAGATTAATGGCTGAGGATGGCATGCAGATTCTCTTCGTTCCATTCATGACCGATACCCAGAATGCTTACTCCCGAGTAAGAGTCTGTGCCCAGGCGCGTGCTATCGAGAACGAGTGCTATGTAGCCATTGCGGGTAGTGTGGGCAACTTGCCACGTGTTCACAACATGGATATCCAGTATGCCCAGAGTGCCGTGTTCACCCCTTGCGACTTTGCTTTCCCTAACGATGGCAAGCGTTCAGAGGCAACACCTAATACCGAGATGATTCTCGTATCAGATGTTGACCTGAATCTCTTGAATGAGCTTCATACCTACGGTGCTGTAAGAAATCTTCGCGACCGCCGCAAGGATCTGTATGAATTGAAACAGAAGAAGTAAGTGAGGAAGGATAATTCAACACTCAACATTCAACATTTAACATTTAAATAAAGTGTATAAGATAGAAATCTCGGAGCGCACGCTCCACTTCAAGCAGCCGGCAGGCACGTCTCGTGGCGTATATACCACGAGGCACAGTTATTATCTCACTCTCACCTCGGATGAAATGCCGGGGATAGAGGGAGTGGGAGAGTGTGCTACGCTCCCTGATCTCAGTTGCGATGCCAAACCGGAATATGAGATGACCCTGCGACAGGTTTGCCAGATGGTGGAGCAGATGGGACGCATTCCTTACGATATGATTCGTGCTTACCCTAGCATCACCTTCGGTTTGGAAACAGCCTTCGCTTCGTTCTTCGATGCAGCAAAGAAGCAGAACTTAAGTGCTTCTGTTCCAGCCGGAATGGAGAACCTGACAGATCTCTTCGACTCTCCTTTCGGTAGGGGAGAAAAGGGCATCACCATCAACGGATTGGTGTGGATGGGAACCTACGAGGAGATGCTGGCACGACTGGAGGAGAAACTCCAGGCGGGTTTCCATTGCGTGAAACTGAAGATCGGTGCCATCGATTTCTTCAAGGAACTCGATCTCATCAAGCGCATCCGTGATGTGTATACCAAGGAGCAGGTTGAGTTGCGTGTAGATGCCAATGGTGGCTTTTTGCCGGAGAATGCGATGAGTCAGCTGGAGGCTTTGGCTAAATATGACATTCATTCGATTGAGCAGCCTATCAAGCAGCATCAGTGGCCTAAGATGGCTCAGCTTTGTCGCGAAACACCGCTTCCTATCGCCCTAGACGAGGAGCTGATTGGTGTGAATGTGAGAAGCATGAAAGAGGCCTTGCTCGATACCGTCCGTCCTCAGTATATCATCCTCAAGCCTTCACTTCATGGTGGAATCTATGGATGTAACGAGTGGATAGAACTGGCTAACCAGCGCGGTATCGGCAGCTGGATTACTTCTGCTCTTGAGAGTAATATCGGTCTGAATGCTATTGCTCATTATGCAGCTAAAGTATATGGTCCTAATGTCAAGATGCCGCAAGGCTTGGGTACCGGTCAGCTCTTTACTGATAATATACCGATGCCTTTGGAGATTCGTGGTGATCAATTATTTGTAGTAAAATGACTTTAGAAGAATTCCTTTCAGAATGGAATAACGGTAGCGACCGGGTGCTTGTTCATACAAGTGGTTCTACAGGCAAGCCTAAACCGATGATGGTAGAGAAGAAGCGAATGCTCAACTCGGCCCGCATCACTTGTGATTTCCTGGGATTGAAACCTGGTGATAGTGCCCTGCTCTGCATGTCGCTCGATTATATTGCAGGTAAGATGGTGGTGGTGCGGAGTATAGAGCGCCATCTCCATCTTATTTCTGTATCCCCAAGTGGGCATCCTTTGAAAGATGTAAATGAAGAGATTACCTTCGCTGCGATGGTCCCGATGCAGGTTTATAACACCCTACAGGTTCCTGAAGAGCGGGCTCGTCTCTGCCGCATCAGGCATCTTATTATCGGTGGCGGAGCCATAGATGAGGCTCTCGAACAGAAACTGAAGGCTCTTCCCGGAGATATTGCCATCTGGAGTACCTACGGAATGACCGAAACGCTCTCGCATATTGCCCTGAGAAGAATTAACGGTGCTGAGGCCAGCGAATGGTACCAGCCTTTCGATAGTGTCAGAATCAGTCAGACCGATGAAGGTTGTCTGGTGATAGATGCTCCGCAGGTCTGTGCAGAGCCCCTGGTAACGAACGATATTGTGGAAATAGAATCCTATATATATAATAAGGTGGAAAAACTCCGTTTTCGCATCAAAGGCAGAAAAGACAATGTGATTTGCAGCGGAGGCATCAAGATACAGATAGAAGAGGTTGAGACTCTGTTGAAGCCTTATCTCGAAAAACCTTTCATGATTGTCAAGAAGAAAGACGGGAAGTTTGGAGAAATTGCTGTCCTCTTGACGGAGGATGAGGAGATTGAAAAAATAGAGGCGACTGTTCGCCGCCTCTTATCTGATCATAAATATTGGATTCCAAGGGAATTCCTTCATGTAGACCAACTCCCGCTTACCGAAACCGGAAAGCCGAAGCGTGCTATCCTTCTTTAAAGGGATTCTCTGAAGAAAGATTCTTTAGCTGAATTATCCTTCTCTGAAGAAGTCAAGCGCTTCCTTGATCTCTTCTGTCGTAGCTGTCTGGTTGATACGGATATCGCCTATGCCGCCCAGCATCGTGAAGTTGATGATGCCATTCTGGTTCTTCTTGTCGTGGTGCATCAGCTCGATGAGCTCATCATAGTCATCGCAGGTAATATCCAGTGTTCCATAGAATTCCTTGATGAAGTTTACGGTCTGGCGCATCTTCTCAGTAGGGAATCCGGTTTTGGCAACACTCAGATAGAGTTCAGGGATGAGACCGAATGCCACAGCGTAACCATGCAGGATAGGCTTGCGCTTCAAAGCCCAGCTCTCAAACGCATGACCGAAAGTATGCCCCAGGTTCAGCGCCTTGCGGATGCCCTGCTCGTGAGGATCCTGCTCTACAATGCGCTCCTTTACCTTCACGCTGTCGCCTACCATGCGCTGCAACTGCTTCAAATCAGGCTTGTCGAGGTCGAAGCTGACCAGTTCTTCCCACATTGCTTCTGTAGAAATCAGACCGTGTTTCAGCATCTCTGCATAGCCCGAACAGATGTTTTCTGCATCGAGCGTCTTTAAGAATTCTGTATCGAGAATAACGAACTTAGAATCGTTGAACACACCTACTTCGTTCTTCAGTCCGCCGAAGTTGATGCCTGTCTTTCCACCTACCGATGCGTCTACCATAGCCAGCAGGGTGGTAGGAATATTGATAAAGTTGATACCTCTCTTAAAAGTGCTGGCAGCAAAGCCACCCAGGTCGGTTACCATACCGCCGCCCAGATTAATCATACAGGAGTGGCGTGAAGCTCCTCCCTCCTGCAGTCCTTTCCATACCATCATCAGACTTTCGATGTCTTTATGGCTGTCGGTAGCCGGAATAGTGATGATATGGGCTTCCTTCATGCAGTAAAAATTCTGCAATACAGGCATGCATAGTTCCAATGTCGTAGTATCTGTAAGCACAAAAAGCTTGTCGTGCTCACACTCAGAAAGTGCACTTACCAGTTCGCTTTCCAGTTGGGTTGATATGATTACTCTTTGTTCCATAACATTCTAACGTATTAATTTTTGTGCAAAGATACACTAAAATGGAGACAATACAAAAAAAAAGTTGCTAAATTTGCGTTTTTTATCTCAGAATGCATTAAACCTTGGTGTATTTAACGCGTCAAAACAATCGAGTAACAAAAATGATAATAGAATATCATAGCGATTATGTGTGAAAACACTCATAGTTGGAAATAATAACAAATTAAAAATAAGAATGAAAAAATCGATTCTGACGATGCTGCTGCTGTTGATGGCAATAGCATCCTTTGCTCAACAGCGACTGATATCCGGTCAGATTACCGACCGCGATACCAAGGAGGCCATTGAACAGGTAACTGTTCAATTGCTTAAGAGCGACAGCACGTATGTGGCTGGTGCCATCAGTAATGAGCACGGACTCTTTCACGTCACCGCTCCGGCTAATGGCAAGTATCTTCTCAAGATTTCGAGTGTAGGATACAAGTCTACCGTGAAGCATATCCAAATTTCTGATAACAAGGATCTGGCTATGGGGAAGATTGTGCTGGGTGCTGAGGCTATCATGCTGAAAGGCGCAGTGGTAACAGCCATGGCTCAGAAGGTAACCCTGAAGGAGGATACTTTCGTGTACAATTCTTCTGCCTATCGCACACCGGAAGGTTCTGTAGTAGAGGAACTCGTAAAGCGTCTGCCGGGTGCAGAGGTGAGCGATGACGGTACTATCAAGATCAACGGTAAGGAAGTAAAGAAGATTCTCGTAGATGGCAAGGAGTTTATGACGGGCGATACCAAGACTGCCCTGAAAAACCTGCCTACCAGCATCATCGAGAAAATCAAGGCATACGATGAGAAGAGTGATCTTTCTAAGGTGACCGGTATTGATGATGGTGAGGAGCAGACCGTGCTCGACTTCGGTGTGAAGAAGGGTATGAACAGGGGTTTGATTTCCAACATCGACCTGGGCGTGGGCAACAAGAGCCGCTATAACATGCGTGGCATGGGCGGTTATTTCAATGATAACAACCGATTCATGCTCTTTGCCAATGCCAATAACACCAGCGACCGTGGTTTCGGAGGCGGTGGCCCTGGCAGAGGTTTCGGAGGTGCTAACGGTTTGAATGCCAGCAAGATGATAGCCGCCAACTACAATTACGAACTGAAGGATAAATTCAAGTTCAATACTTCACTTCGCTGGAATCACAGCGATGGCGATATTTGGAGCCGTCGTTCCAGCGAGAACTTCATGGGTAGCAGCTCTTCGTTCAGCAATAGCCTGAGCCAGAATTTCTCTCGCAGCAACAGCTGGAATGGTAACATCCGCTTGGAGTGGATGCCTGATTCCATGACCAATATCCTCTTCCGTCCTTCCATCTCCTGGAGTACCAGCGATGGACTGAGTGGCAGCCAGTCGGCTTCTTACAACAAGGATCCTTACACCATCACCACCAAAGACCCTCTTTCTGAGGAAGGTATTGAGGACTTGGACAAGGCTGAGGCTATGGTGAACAGTCAGTTGACTAACGGAATCACCTATTCTGATAATAACAATATCAGGGGTATGCTGCAGGTGAACCGCAAGTTGGGCAACAAGGGACGTAACATCACCTTCCGTGTGGATGCTAAATATACGGATAATGACAGCAAGAGCATCTCGCTCAACAATGCCAAGCTCTATCTCGTACAGACAGCGGAAGGTAAGGATTCTACTTATCAGACCAACCGCTATAACCTGACTCCTTCGAAGAATTACAGTTATGCGGGTCAGTTGACCTATAGTGAGCCACTCTGGAAGGCTACCTTCCTGCAGTTCAGCTATAAGTTTACTTACAGCTACTCCAAGAGCGACCGCAGCACTTACGATTTCAGCAAGTATGCTATGAGTGGTGATCAGGAGTACCGTGGTTGGGATAGTTACCTGAATCCGTTTGCCGGTCATCTCGAAGATTACAAGGATGATGATCAGAGCCGTTTCTCTGAGTATCGCAACTACAATCACGATATCCAGGTGATGATGCGATTCGTCCGTCAGAAGTATAACTTGAACTTCGGTGTGATGATTCAGCCACAGCAGTCGAAGTATATCCAGGATTATCAGGGAGTGCATGTAGATACCGTTCGTAACGTGACGAATATCAGTCCAACCCTTGATTTCCGTTATCGCTTCTCCAAGATGAGCAACCTGCGTGTGAACTATCGTGGTACCACAGCGCAGCCAAGCATCTCTCAATTGCTTGATATCACAGATAACAGCGACCCGCTGAACATCTCGAAGGGTAACCCTGGCTTGAAGCCATCGTTCACCCAGAACTTCCGATTGTTCTACAACAACTTCGTGCAGAACCACAACAAGGGTGTCATGACCTTCATCAACTTCTCAACCACCAACAATAGCATCAGCAATAAGGTGACCTACGATGAGAAGACTGGTGGAAGAATCACCCGACCTGAGAATATCAATGGCAACTGGAATGTGATGGGAGCCTTTATGTTCAACTGCTCTATCGATAGTGCTGGTGTATGGAACTTGAATACCGACACCTACTTGGGTTACAACAACTACGTGAGCTATCTGAGTCTTGACAAGCAGTCTGATTCCCAGAAGAATACCACCCGCAGTACTACTTGGAGAGAGCGCCTCTCTTTCAGCTATCGCAACGACTGGCTGGAGCTTTCGCTCGATGGAACATTGAATTATAACCATGCTACAAACAAGTTGCAGCCTAACAGCAACCTCAATACCTGGCAGTTCTCTTATGGTCCTAGCATGACGCTTACAGCGCCTTGGGGTACCAGTCTGAACTCAAGCCTCTCTATCAGCAGCCGCCGCGGTTATAGCGACAGCAGCATGAATACGGATGAGTTTGTATGGAATGCGCAGCTTTCTCAGGGCTTCCTGAAGGGCAAGCCTCTTACCATCATGCTGCAGTTCTATGATATTCTCCGCCAGCAGAGCACCTTCTCTCGTGCCATTTCTGCTACATCCCGCACGGATACGGAGTATAATGCCATCAACAGCTATGCGATGCTGCACGTGATTTACCGCCTGAATCTCTTCGGAGGCAAGGATGCCCGTAGGGGTGGACCTGAAGGTCCTGGTGGGCCTGGTGGTCCTGGTGGTCGTCCAAACTTCCATGGCCGTCCTTTCAATGGCGGTTTTGGCGGTGGTCGTCCAGGCGGCAGAATGTTCTAGAAAGACTTCATTTAAAACGATAGTAAGCCTCACTCCATGTTTATGTGAGGCTTATTTCAAACAGATATGACGAGAAAAAAAGAAATCCCCGCTCTTCGTAATGAAGAACGGGGATTGTTATTTTTGTCTTATCAAGAGTTCTTGATTAGAGAGCGAACTTGTAACCCAATGTAATCTGGAATACAGAGTTGCAACCTGCATCGTCAAAGTCTGCAATCTTTGTTACACCAATATTGTAACGAGCATCTAAGCAAACGTTCATATACTCGTAAGAGATGCCTACAGGAACAGAGAAATCAAAAGACTTTACTTCTGCTCCCTCTGGTGCATATTTATCGTAATCTACAGTAACGCCATCAACACTAACCTTGTTGCTAAGATTAAATGCTGGCTGGATACCTGCCTTTAAAGCAAGACCTGGAGCTACATAAACGTTGGCAAGAATAGGGATATTAAGATAATCCATCTTTACCTTTACATCTGTGTCTTTTATCTTTGCACCCTGCATAGAGTAGAGAAGACCACCGCTGATACCAAACATTGGTGATACATGATACTCCAACTCTGCACCTCCAACGAAGCCTGCTTTGTATTCTGCATCATCCTCTGTAAGAGATGAAACGTTCAAACCTACCTTAGGCTGAATTGTAACATCACCTGCATTGTACTGTGCGAAAGCACCTACTGAAGACAGCACCATAGCTGCCATAACGAATAATTTTTTCATAATCTCTAATATTTTAAATTAATAGTTTATAATGCTCATATAGAGTATGATTAGTTATCAGTGTGTATGCTGATTCCATCATTTTTACTAGGTGCAAAGGTATGTTTTTTCTCTATTCGCTCCAAATATTTTAAGCTTTATTTTAAAATAAGCAGCAAAATATCACATATAAGTTTCTATTTCGTATATTTTTAGCAATAATTATCCCAATTTTCTTGCATCGTATCTTAAAATGTTGTATCTTTGCAAAGTAAAATGAATAGCGTATGGGATTAGAATTTGGAAAATGGTTAATGGACGTTGCCAAATATATACTGACGGCGCTCTTGCTTGCGACTTTTCTGGGGGATATGAATTCCGCAGGTACTATTATAGCTTCTATAGTTTTGATGTTAGGAATGCTTGGCATCGGATTGTGGCTGGTAAAGAAATCAAGTAATAATAATAAAAAGAGAAAGGAAAATAAAAATGGATGCTCATGAACTTAATACTTGGCTTATATTAGGAACCCTTTTCTTGCTTTGTTTGGTAGGATTAGGAATCGGTATCTATGATACAATGAAGCAAAAGAAAGAAAAAAGCCTTTCGGCTTAAAAGGAAAATAATAATGACTACACAAGAAAACTCCCCCTATACTCTTTGAAGTGTAGGGGGAGTTTTATTTTATTCTTCATCTTCGTCCCAGTCTTCTTCGTCAAATCCAAACATGGCGGGATCTACGAAGGCGTCCAGGGCTCGGCGTTCTTTCTTTGTAGGGCGACCAGTGCCTCGGGCTCTATCTACGAATCCGCTGATGCGACTCATCTCCAGGAGCTCGTATTGCTTAGGGTCGGTTACGTTTTTATAGACACCATACAGCATCTTGGCGCCTACGCGCTGCTCTATGCAGTCGAGAACCTCGAAAGAGTAGGTGATAGGGGCTTTCTTTACGCTCACCACATCGCCACGCTTGATGATGAAGGAAGGCTTTCTCGTTACGCCTCCCACCATGACGCGGCCATTCTTACAGGCATCGGCAGCAATGCTGCGGGTCTTGTAAATGCGGGCAGCCCAGAGCCACTTGTCTATTCTTGCTGATTCTTTCATGATTACTTCTTTCCTAGCTTATTGTATTGGTTCATGGTGATGTCGATACCAGCCAATACGAAGCTCTTGATGATCTCTACACCCAGGTCGATGGCTGGCTGCAGCTGCTTCATGTCTTCCTCAGTATATTTGCCCAGCACCCAGTCTATCTGGCCGCCACGCGGATAATCGTTGCCGATGCCCATGCGCAGGCGGGCATAGTTCTGACCGATAAGCTGCTGGATATGTCCCAATCCGTTATGGCCACCGTTGCTGCCGTTCGCCTTCAGTCGGAAAGCACCCAGAGGCAGGGCTAGCTCATCGCTGATAACGAGCAGTCGGCTCTGGTCAATCTTTTCCTGATTCAGCCAATATCTTACCGCATTACCGCTGAGGTTCATGAATGTGGTAGGTTTGAGCAGGAAAATCTTTCTTCCCTTGAGCGTAGTCTCGGCTACGAAGCCATATCGCTTATCCTCAAAATGAATATTGGACGCTTTAGCAAAAGCGTCCAATACCATAAATCCTGTGTTGTGCCTGGTGCCGGCGTATTCATCGCCAGGGTTACCAAGCCCACAAATCAAATATTTATCCAATGTTTGATAATGCTTTACTCAGGTTCGTAAAATCTCTAGATGACTCAGTGATTAAGCCTCTGCATCATCAGCAGCCTGAGCTGCGAGCTGAGCGTTACGTGTCATCTTGATAGAGCAAACTACAACAGCCTTGCTTGTAGCCAACTCGAGACCCTCGAATGAGAGGTCACCTACCTTGATGCTCTTACCGATCTTCAACTCTGTAACGTCGATATCGAGGTGCTCAGGAATAACCTGGTAAGGAGCTGTAACGTTGATCTTACGGATAGAGAGGTTCATACGACCACCATCACGTACACCCTGTGCAAGACCTGTCAACTTAACTGGAATACCGATAGTGATAGGCTTCTGGTCGTTAACCTCGTAGAAGTCAACGTGCAGAGGAGCGTCTGTTGTTGGGTGGAACTGGATCTCCTTCATGATAGCTGTGTGGCTCTCACCGTCGATGATGAGGTTGATAACGTATACATGAGGAGTGTAGATAACTTTACGCAACTCAGCGAATGGAACTGCGAATGACAAAGCCTCAGGAGCACCGTTCTCGCCCTTCTTCTCACCATAAAGGTTACATGGAATCAAACCTTCCTTACGCAATGTCTTAGAAGCTTTCTTGCCAAGGTCTGTACGCTTCTGACCTGTTACATTAATCTCTTTCATTTTGTGTTACTCTAAATTAAGTTATTAATAAAAAATGTGCCTTAACTCGCCATCACACGGATTAGCTTTGCTTAAAGCGGGTGCAAAATTACGAAAATTATTTGGAATGAGCAAACTTTTTGCCGAAAAACATGTTCTACATGCAGAAAAAATATTGAAAATACAATTTTTTGCTTAAATAAACTGAAATTTTTGCCCGTTTTCTTGTCTATTACCTATTTAATGTGTATTTTTGCAAGCGTATTAGGTAATTTAATAAATGAATCTTTTAAAAACATTAGAGAATGATTAATAGGGATTTGATAAGACGTAAGATTGTGCAGTTAACCTACGCATACTATCAAAACAGCGATCATAACATGGAGAACGCTGAGAAGGAGCTGATGTTTAGTCTCTCCAAGTCATACGATTTGTACAACTACATGTTGCAGCTCATCGTTGCCATCACCCAGGAGGCACGCAAGCGCTACGATGTAGATGTAGCTCGTGCCAAGAGAGAGGGTGAGCAGGAACCTTCACCACGTTTCGCATTCAATAAGTTCGCTCTGCAGCTCGAAGAGAACAAGATGCTGCTCGAATGGATAGATGTTAAGCATTCCAACTGGGATGAGGATATTGAAATGGTGCGCAAAGTGTATACTGCTATTACGTCTAGCGATCTCTATGCTGATTATGTCAGCGGTGCTATTGATGAGGAACTCGCCGATCTCGACGAGTACAGCCGCGACCGCGAGGTATGGCGTCGCATCTACAAGCAGTTCATTCAGAATAATGAAGATCTTGATGCATTCCTCGAGGAGAAGAGCCTCTACTGGAACGATGACAAGGATATCATAGATACTTTCGTATTGAAGACTATCAAGCGTTTCTACCCGGAAGCTAAGGCCAAGCAGGAATTGCTGCCGGAATATAAGGATGCTGAAGACAGAGAGTTTGCACGCAAACTCTTCCGTGCTACCATCCTCAACTGCGATACCTACCAGCGCTATATGAGCGAGGCTTTGCGCAACTGGGATTTCTCACGTCTTGCCTATATGGATGTGATTATCATGCAGATTGCCATCGCTGAGGTTATGAACTTCCCTGGCATCCCGGCTACCGTCACTATCAACGAGTATGTAGAACTTGCCAAGGCATACAGCACTCCTCGCAGTGGCGGTTATGTTAACGGTATGCTCGACAGCATCTGCCGCGAGCTCATCAGCCGCAACCTCATCCAGAAGGAGATGCCTGAGCGCAAGCAGCATCAGCATGCACAGCACGGCGAACATGCCGGCAAACAGCGCCCAGACAACCAGCATCCAGCCGGCCGTCGTCCGCGCATTCATCGCGCTCCGGGTGAGGGTGAGTAAATAACGGAGGCCTTTCTTGCTGGCCACACCTTATTTATATATAGAACATAAAATAATAATAGATAATACTTTAACGACATGACAAATTTAGTATTGAATGCAGCTGCCGGTGGTAGCAACATGACTTTTCTCATCATGATGGTAGCTATCTTCGCTATCATGTGGTTCTTTATGATCCGTCCTCAGCAGAAGAAGCAGAAGGAAATCCGCAAGTTCCAGAATGCTTTGGCAGAGGGTACCAAGGTGGTTACAGGCGGCGGTGTTTATGGCACTGTTAAGCGTGTTGACCTCGAGGCTAATACCGTTGATGTTGAGATAGCTCGTGGCGTGGTAATCACTGTAGCTAAGGGCTACGTGTTTGCTGATGCAGCTAGTCAGACACCTAATGCATAGTATCAAGAGCATATTAAAAGCTGTCAGAAACTTCCTGTTCAGTGGGCTGAATAAGGAGTTTCTGATTTTTTTGTTCTTTCTCGCTCTCAGCGGCATCTTCTGGCTGATGATGACGCTCAATGAGACTACCGAGAGAGAATTCAATATTCCTGTGCAGTTAACCGGTGTGCCCCGCAATGCGGTGATAACCGGCGAACTCCCTGATACCGTGCATATTACGGTGCGCGATAAGGGATTCACACTCGTTACCTATGCTTACGGAGGCAAGATTCATCCGCTTACATTCCGGTTTGCCAATTATGCCGACGAGGAAACGGGAACGGGACAGATTCCGATGGCTGATGTGCAGAAACAGGTGGCATCCCAGCTCTATGGCTCTACCAAACTGCTCTCCATCAAGCCGGCAAAATACGATTTCTTCTTCACCTACGGCTCTTCCAAGCGAGTGCCTGTGGTGTTCAGAGGTAAGATTACAACCAGCAAGAGCTATTATCTGGCACATACCGAATTCCTGCCGTCTACGGTTACGGTTTATGCCAACAAGAAGCAGCTCGATGAGTTGGAATCGGTAGAAATCGAGCCGTTCAACCTGCGCAACCTGCAGGATACCATTCATCGCAGCGTACCTATCAAGAAGATACGTGGCATGAAGATTGTGCCTCAGATGGTGCGTCTGGCGGTATATCCTGATGTGCTTACCGAAGAGTCGGTCGATGTGCCTGTTACGGCCATCAACATGCCTGATAACATGGTGCTCCGTACCTTCCCATCTAAAGTGGCGGTAAGATTCACCATCGGAGCCAGCCTCTTCAGAACCATCAAGCCGAGCCAGTTTAAGGTGGTAGTAGATTATAACGATCTGGCTAACAACCCTTCTGACAAGTGCAAACTCCAGTTGCGCAGCGTGCCGCGCTCGGTGAGCAAGGCGCATCTCGACCTGGAAACGGTAGATTATCTGCTGGAACAGCAATGATAGTTGATAATTGATAGTTTTTCTACTATGATGAAGATTGCGATAACGGGTGGTATAGGTAGCGGAAAAAGCTATGTGTGCCGGATATTGGAGAAACAGGGCATCAGGGTCTACGACTGCGATGCTGAGGCTAAGCGGCTCATGCGCACCGATGCCCGCTTGCAGGCTGGCTTGAAGAAGCTGGTGGGCGAGCAGGTTTACAGTGCAGAGGGCGTTTTGCAGAAGCCCGTGCTGGCTCAGTTTCTGCTGGCTGGCGAGGCTAACAAGCAGGCTGTCAACGATGTGGTTCATCCGGCTGTGGCGCGCGATTTCGAGCAGAGCAGCTATGAGTGGATGGAGAGTGCCATCCTCTTCGATAGCGGTTTCTACCGCCGTATCCACCTCGATTTCGTGGTCTGTGTAACGGCTCCCGTTCCGGTCCGCATCCAGCGCATCATGCAGCGCGACCATATCCCGGCAGAGAAGGCGCAGCAGTGGATAGATGCCGTCATGCCGCAGGAAGAACTTGCAGCCCGCTCCGATTTCGAAATCGTGAACGATGGCGAGCAGGATATCGATGCACAGGTAAGAAAATTATTGGATATCATTAATAATAAAGAATAATAGAAAAGACAATGGAAACAATCCTTTCAATTGCAGGCAAACCAGGCCTTTATAAATTGGTTTCAAGAGGCAACAGAAACCTCATCGTAGAAACACTCGATGAGACTCACAAGCGTATCCCAGCTTTCGCTACCGACCGCGTAACAAGCCTTGGTGACATCGCTATGTATACAGACGCTGATGAGGTGCCACTCTGGGAAGTGCTCGACAGCGTAAGCAAGAAGGAAGAGGGCAAGCCTAGCACTTTCAACTACAAGAAGGCGCCTGTTGCTGAACTCCATGCTTATTTTGCTGAGGTTCTTCCTAACTACGATCGCGACCGTGTTCACGACAGCGATATCAAGAAGCTCCTCCAGTGGTACAACATTCTCGCTAAGTACGGCATCACCGATTTCAAGGCTACTCTCGCTCCTACAGAGGGTGAGAACGTAGATGATCGTGCTGAGCAGGTAGCTGAGTAAAGGAAATTGCAGTTAGTTTATATTAAGGGTGTTCATATTTCTAGAAATAGAGTATGATACACCCTTTTTTTATTCCTTTTCAATCTTTTTCAATTCCTTCTCAAATCTTCTGCGATACATTTCTCCCGCTATGGTCAGACCGAACGGGAAGGCTAACCAGATGCCCAGAATGCCCAAGCCGCATGGGAAACCTAGGGTGTAGCCCAGCGGCAGGGAGATGACGAAATAGGCGATGAAGGCATAGAGCACCATCGGCTTCACACAGGCGATGCCACGCAGCGCATTGGCAAAGGTATACTGCAGTCCGTCGCCAAACTGATATACCATCAACAGGATAATCAGCGTAGCCACATACGCCTGCACCTCCACATTATCATTAAACCAGCCACCTATCTGATGGCGAAGCAGGAACACCGGCAAACCCATACACAGCGAGAACAGCAGGTTCAGCCGGAACCCGTCGTAGGCATTGCGGCGAACTGCCCCGTAGTCCTTCTGTCCCATAAAATGGCTCACGCGGATAGCCAGCGCTGCCGCCATGCCCGAAAGCACGAGATAGAAGAGCTGCGAGAGGGTAATCATCACCTGATGAGCTGCCAGCGGAATGGTTCCCAGCCAGCCCACCATCACACAACTCAGCGTGAAGGCAGCCGATTCCATGCCCAGCTGCAGCGCCACAGGCCAGCCCAACCGGTTCATCTCCCTGAAGTCAGCCTTGGTCAGAGAACTGTGCAGAATATCGCGTCTGTATTCCCCGAAATTCTTGCCCGTCATCAGCATGCCCACCATCGCCAGCGCCATCAGAATGCGGCTCACCAGCGTCGAAATACCGGCTCCCAGCAAACCCAGTTCCGGGAACCCCGCCACACCATAAATCAGTACCCAGTTGCCCAGAATATTGATTACGTTGCCGCCAATCATCGCCCACATCGCCACCTTGGTCTGTCCGAGTCCGTCAAGAAATTGCTTCATCGTGAAGAAGATGCCCATGAAGAGCACCGAGGCGAGGTTTACCAGAAAGTAAGGACGGATGAGCGAGAGCAACTCTTCAGGCTGTCCGATGCGCCCCAGATTCAGGTAGAGCACAACGAGGGCGAGGGTGAAGATGAAGCCCGTCAGCATGTTGGCACAGAAGGCATTGCGCACTTTCTGTCCGATGCAGTCGGTCCGTTCCTCGCCGTAGAGTCGTCCGATGATAGGAGTGAGTCCGTAGGTGAATCCCATATAGGATACGAAAACGAGACCGAAGATGTTGTTCACCAGTCCGGCAGCCGCCAGTTCGGGTGTACTGTGATGGCCAATCATCAGCGTATCAGCAAATCCCAGGATGATGGTACCCAGCTGTCCTATGATGATAGGAATGCCGATAGCCAGCAGTTCCCGGTAGTGATGTTTCTTGTTCGTCGTTATTGATGTCGTATGATTATTCATATTTGCTTTTAATTACTAATCTATTTCCTTTATTCTGCTTAAGAGCATGCAAAGTTACGGCTTTATTCACTAACTACCAAATTTAAAAAGGTAAAAAAGTAAAAAAGTAAAAAGGTAAAAAGAGCCTAGCGGGGGCAAGCTAGCTAGGGGGCTCTTTTTACCTTTTTTAGGGGACCAGCGATAGAATCGCTGGGAACGGGGACAGGAAGGGGTTAAAGCTTCTTTTTACTTTTTTACCTTTTTACTTTTTTACCTTTAAAAGATGTATGAACTTCCTTCCTCTTTCTGTCCATACGAGGTAGGTGTGGGTATAGGCGGTGCCCAGCTTCTCCTGTGCCCCATCGCAGTGAGGGTCGGTGAGGGTAGAGTAGCGGGTGCGGCTCTTGGCCAGGCCCATGTGGGCATAATCAGCATAGAGCAGATACTGGCCGCTCTGGTAGTACTGGATATGAAGGGCACAGAGCTGGCGGTTCAACTCCTGCGCCGTGATACCCAGCTCCTTCGCTATCTGCGTGGTGGTATAGCAGGAAACAGAATTGAGCACATTGTCGGTGTAGAGCGCCTTCGGCAGAAGATGATCCACCTGATTCTCCAGCTGGATGATGTTCTCACCGTTCTTGGCGATGCAAACCACCTGTTCGTCCACCACACCGTTCAGCCGACGAATCTCCGTATCCTGTTCTCCTATGAGTTTCTTCTGCTGATCAATCTGCACTTGCTGGTTTTTCAGCAGATTCTCCTTCTCCTTGAGTGTAGCTCTGAGAATCTCTTCAGCATGCCGAATCGTCTCCTCATCACTCTCGCCCTGCTTTACCGGAATATAACCGCCCGTCTTGCGAATCTGTGGCAGCACCTCGGAAGTAACCCAGTTTTTGAACTTCACCGCCGTTGGAAGCTTGGAGCCGAGAACCAAAGCATAGAATCCACTCTCGTTGACGAAGAGCATCTGCTGTAGTCGTTTTGCAGCAACTCCATCCTTCTTTTTGCCAGTCACTACCCATACATCGCGTTTCGCGATGTATGGGTCATCAACATGTCGCTGGATGGCAGCCCACAGGTTCTTATACCCCAGCGCATTGCAGACATCTTTCGCGCAGAACAAGGGCTCCCCGTTTTCATCGGTCAAGGTGCGAATCTTACCGAATTCAGGGTTTTCAAACACAACAGCATTACCCGCTGTCTTTTCATTCTTCATCTCTTCTTTCTTCATCTCTTCTTTTTTTGTTTTATAATTTTTTTTCATGATATAAAAATGTTAAATTGAATGTTGAGTGTTGAATTATTAGTGTTGAGTGTTGAATGTTGAATGTTGAATTATTAGTGTTGAATGTTGAATGTTGATTTTTTGCCTAACGGACTCAAGGGCGCTAGCCTAATTCAACATTCAACACTCAACATTCAACATTACAAAATCGTTCCCCAAATGCTCTCATCCCTGTCTCTCGCAGCGGTGATAGCATTGATGAGGCGGTGGAGCCAGATGCGGGAGTTCACAACCATGCCCTTCACACGGTTCTCACCCACCAGGATGCAGCCCTGCGTATCATCGGGATAATTGCCGGCATGGATGCGGATGCCCTCAAAATTGGGGACACCCAACAGCAGCGGCAACCACATCTGAAACCTCGGCGACTTACTGACCACCACCGGGTAAGTGCCCTCTGGTATCGCCGTCTTGCCCTTCATTTTCTGCGCCTTCTTGCCCGATACACGCCCCAACCGCACATTCTCCTCGGCAGGACTTAGCTCCACACCCAGAAGGTTGCGCCAGCACGGCTCCAGCGTATCACAGAAATACGAGTCCGCATTCAGCTTCTCCAGGGGCACATCACACACCGTCTTCAGCCCCCTGCACTTGTTCACACTCTCAATCGTGCGCTTCTTCACATCCTCATCCTTCAGGATGTAAAGGCGACCTATCGTGTAGGTCTTCTTCTTCGCTATACGTTTTAAAACTATCTGCATAAGTCAAAATAAATTTAAGATTCAATAACCATACCGTCGTGGCGGTACTTAAGCTTCTCAAAACTGTCACAACTGTCACAACTGTCACGCTTGCCCGTATACTGATACGCCCGCCTGATGTAATTCCGGTGCAGCCACTGCCTGATCATCATATCGGTACCCTTCGCATCCAGTCCATGCTCCAGCCGGATGGCAAGCAACTGCGCAGCCGTAAAGCTATCGGGCAGTATCTGTAAAAGATTCTGAGGCCCACGCTTCGAACTCTTCTGCGCCATAAAGTTCTCCTTCGCAATCATGTCGCCGAAGAACCGCATCTTGCAGTACAGGTCATACTGCTCGCTCCAGCGGATAAACTCATCAATCTCCGGCTCCCACTTGCAACCATTGGCTACATACAGCACACACGCCTTCAGGTAAGCGATAACGTTGGCACGGAACGAGAGATTCTCAAACGTCCTATCCTGTGACAGCCGGGCAAACTCAGCATTCTCATCCTTCAGTTTGAGGGCAAGCTGAAATGCCTCCTTACACTCAATCAGGCCCGTTACTTTGTTCAGATTTTCGATGTAAGGCCGTAGCGCCTCACGGTACGATTCATCATAAGTTCCGTATACAGGCATATCTTCGCCGATTTCCCTTTCGGGGATGGTGCAGAAGTTGATACGGCTGATAGGACCATCGGTAAGAACCTTAGAGAAGTAACGCTGACCCTTCTGGATGGTGGTAGATGCATTCCAGTTGAACCGGATGGTAACACGCTCCGTAACACTCATCGTTCCTACGCGAGTTTGTCCGTATTTATTACCCGGGTCTGCTGCCAGACACATGATACGGAACTGCTGACTTCCGCTGCCCTTGAGCGCATCAAACTGGTCGAGCTCATTGAGCGAAGTATAGAGGAAATGTTCCTGCGCTTCAGCCGTTCTCATCACGAAAGCCGGGTTTGTCATATCCGCATCAATCTCCTGGATAATCAGGTTTTCAGGTCTCTTGCGCTTATCCTTGTTGGCACCCTTGCGCAGCATCTCATCCTTCCACGCCTTTTCGCGCTTCAGGTTTTCAGCATCCCTCAGCCTGATATCCTCCATAATGAAATCGATAGGCCTGTTCACGCTGCTCTTACCCGCTCCGGTACCCGCAAGCAGCAGCGTCATCAGTCTCGCCTCGTGCTCCACGTTGTCAATATACCGGAACCTCGTCTTCCAGAGATGCGTAGCCAGCGGCGGGAAGATAGCGTGCGCCACAGCCGGCTTATAAATTTCCGGTGTCCTCGATATCAGCAGCTCCACCAGCTTCGGCAGTTTCTTCGGCATCTCCGGCGGGTCAGGATAATCCTCCCCGGTACTTTGAACTTTGAGATTTGAACTTTGAACTGTATGATTACCATCTGCCCTATTAACTTTCAACTGTAAACTGTTAACTTGCTGGCTGGCCTTCTGCTCCGCAAGCGCATTCACCCTCATCACTTCCCTCGACATCGGCTTCGTATTGTCAGCATATTTCGCATAGAAGTCGTGAATCAGCTGATGGCAGTCGTTCTCCTGATAGTAGCTCGGCATTTTCACCCTCACCACCTTCATCAGTTCCTCTTCCTCCATCACCCTCGAAGCACCGGCGCTCATGATAGCCAGCAGCGAAGAGTGTCTCGATCCCACGGTATCAATCTCCATACCCCCGAGTCCGGCAGCCTGCGTAAAGAGGTCAAACGCAATCAGATTCTTCTCCCTGGCTCCCAGTCCGCCAGCATTCTGATTGCCTCCAGAATGCCCGATATGAGGAGCATCAGCACCATGGCTATCACCAGGTTGGGCAGGCTGAACAGCAGAGCCAGCAGAAACAGCAGTATTGCCGTCGTTGCCCGATAGTCTATTATTTTCATTATTCTTACCATTGTCATTAACTTTTAACTGTAAACTATTAACTTTCCCTCTTCCGTCCACGGTCAGTCCGCGGTCCAGATACGCCTGCCTTCGCATCAGAATCTCCTTCTCGCTCAGCACGGCGCACCACATCTTCGACCTGTAGATTTCAGAGTCCTTATCCGTAAGATAAATCATTCTCTCGGGTGTGATGCAGCTCTCGTCATACGGCACCCCCAGCGCCTCGCAATACGCCTTCTGCGTCTCCTCGATGGTCATTCCTACCGGCAGTCTGATACCGATGTGCAGCTTCTTCCGGGCACTGTAGCAGAGGTGCAGCAGCGAGCCGTTCCAGATGCTGTCAGAGCAGTTCAGCTCCCTTGCCTTCTCGATAGCCTTGTCTACATACTCCCTGTCATCCACGTCGATGATAGTCTGGAACATGAAGCTCTCGGGCTGGGCATTCTCCTGTCTGCGCACATTGTTCTTGAAAATGCCGTAGTGGGGACAGAAGAAAGGCAGTTCGCTCTTCAGCCTGTCCTGCGCCTTCTTCACCGCCTCTGCATCGTTGGCATTCACCTTCGGGATAGGCAGCTCGCCCCTAATCTGCTGAATCATCTTCCTGATTTCCGGCGATGCAATCACCTTGTCATACACCGCCAGACTGTTGGAAAACACCTTCCCCTTATTGCCCTTGCGGTAAGGGTTCAGTGCAATTACATGTTGTGTTTCTGTCATGTTATTTCGTTAATAAAAGATTGGTTTGTGGGGTAATCCCCTCTTCCGTTTTCACCACTCTCAGCCGTCTGTAAGGAGGAGGACTGAACACATACGCTTTCACTTCCATCATTTTAAATAATTTAGAAGATTGGGGGCTCCCACCATGGTTGATGTGCAGATACACAAAAGCCCCCGAAACTCAGACCGCATTGGTTCTGAATTCCGGGGGCAAAGGTAAGGCAAATTTCTCGCTTCTACCTAGTACGTACTATGTACGCGTACTAGTACTACCTGCCAGATTAGCCTCTGATAGCAGGCATCACTTTTTCGAGGAAGGGAATCGTTTTCTTCTGATCCATTCCTCGGTTGTAGGCGGCTCTCATCGAGTTCGGATTAGGACCCCAATAATTGCCGAATACGCTCCATATATTATCGATTTTCAACTCTGTACCTATCTGGTTGGCAAGGATGGCAGCTTCGGATGATGACAGTCCTGATGGCATGAAATTTTCGGTTACCAAGCCTATCTCTATCAGGTTGTTCTTAATCCTCTGAGCCTTTTCCGTTTTCAGCTCTTCCGGCATCTCAGCATTTCTGCATGAGTTTTGCTCACAGGCATTGCTGCCGTAATAGTTCTCCACATGCTCGAAGTACGAGCTACCAGCGTTCATGATGATCATTCTTTGTCCAGACATTTCTCATCCTCCTTTCCCTGATAGTTGTTCATGTGTTCGATGTATTGTCCACCATTCATCTGGATGGTATTGTTGATAACGATGGTGAAGTGCTTTATTACAAAGCGAATAAATTTTCCTAAGAAAAATGCTTTCATCTTCTTTTATTGATTTTGTTGTTAACTGTTTCCTCCTCATTTTAGTAAAGGTCGTGTGTTTGCGCTAACGTTTTTAGCGTAAGCCGCTGGAGAACTGCCGAGCGCCTACTATCGTAAGGTGTGGGGGCGGGTAAGGTTGTGTTTACTTTCTGGTTGTTGTTGATTTTTTATGTTAATACTAGGCTTCTGATGTTAGCATCTTGACCATTATCTGCTAGTTGTTTATTGTCGTTATGACTTGAATTTATCATCTTCTCTGACTCTTTTAAAACAATATTCTGCTTTTGAACCGAAAACCTTTTTAAAATTTTCTATGGATTCTGAGCATTTCACTTTCTTGTTTTTCAGGTCCTCAATCTTCTTTTTTTTCAGGGTCTTATCCATCTCATCATCTTTTTCAAGAGCTTCCAGATTATCTTCATAATTTTCTTCAAATTTATTGAGATAATAAGCAATATACAACCCCAACTTATCCTTCGTATCAGCAGTTATGGACGTTTCTTTGTCGCATAACCGATTAAATGTATTATGCCCCATTCCGAACTTCTTTTCAATGTGGGTAGAGCTAATCAATTTGGAACGCTTCAGCTCGCTTAAGAAATCTCCTAAGCTTACTGTCTCCCCTGTCCTTATATAGGCAAGGTCTTCTGTGGTGATGTATATTTTACCTTTCATCTGAAACGAATTTCCTACAAAGGTAAAATGAATAAATCATACCACCAAATGGCTATGGACGTGTTTAAGACTTCCGGTTTTTAACTAAAAACGGGGAATTATTTATAATCTTTAACAGGCTAAAGGCTAAATAATGCGAATAAAACGCATAATAGTCCATTTTATGCTATCCTGACCCCTTCCTTTTCTACGTTCCTGACGAAGGGGGTATTCCTATACTTTTCCCATTCCTGGGCGGTATACATCACGGGGTTGATTTCCTCGCCCAGTTCCCATCCGAGTTCGGTCAGTGGATAGGTGATGTTGTCATAATCGGCAGCCATGAGTTTCTTCTTATCCAATATGATAAGGATATCCCAGTCACTATCCTCCCTGGCGGTACCTCTGGCTTGCGAGCCGAAAAGTATCGCCTTCCCGCTAGCCGGCAAGTTTTTCGCCAGGCATTCACGGATAGCAGCCAAAATATGTTCCTTAACATTCATAACTTATAAATGTATCCTCCGTTATTTGAATAATTTTCGGGCATCAGGAAGTTCGGCTCCTGAAACTTCTGCCGCACGGAGTTCTTTGAAAGCCTGTGTCAGACTTTCCTTCACCACCAATCTCTGTCTCATTGCTTCTGCATCTACATCTGTTAATGTTGTCATAATCTTCTCCTTAAATTAAATATCACCCACAAAATTACACTTTTTCTCTGAAAGCGCCAAAATATATCTGAAAAATATACGCAAAAGAGCTTTTTTAAAAGGTAAGGCCATTCCCTTCACACATCCCTGCAATTCCCCTCACGCCCTGAAGGGGCAGAAGCTCCTAGCCCAGGGCATTCGCCCTGGGTATTCATGTCCGCATGCCTGGCGCCCTGTAGGGGCAAAAGCTTTGTATGGCGACCGAACCTCAGGCTTCGCTTCTCAATCCATCCTCGAACAGCCTATGGATTTCTGCTAATTATGTTAAAATGTAGTCTTTTTGGGGATAAAATACTTTTAGCCTTATTTGGGCTAACCGATTTTGGGTTATATATTTGCACTAAAATAAGTGAATTATGGACAAAAGTATACATACAAAATTATACCAACGCATGATAGCTCGCTTGCGTGCCAAGCGGGAAGAAAAGGGTGTTACGCAGATGCAACTGGCTGAAAGGTTGGGAGTTAACCAAACTTTCGTTAGCAAAGTTGAAATTTGCGAGCGCCGTTTAGATATAGTTGAACTTCTAACGATTTGCGAAATCCTAGAAATTTCTTTCGTTGATTTTATCAAAGAAATCGACGAAGATATTATTTCAAAGTTTAAACAATCTAAAAAATAATAGTTGTAATGATAAAAAAGCAATATAATATTATAGATTTATTTTGTGGTTGCGGTGGCCTTTCGAAAGGTTTTGAAGAAGCCGGCTACAAAACGTTATTAGGTGTAGATATTGAGCAAGCGGCACTTAATACTTTTGAAAAAAATCATGAAGGTGCTGTTGGAATGAATCTGGATTTGTCAGCTTATGATTCTTTTGATAAGATAGATAAGGTTATTGACGGTAGAAATGTTGACGTTATTATTGGAGGTCCACCTTGTCAAGGTTTTAGTTTAACAGGTCCAAGAAACTTCGAAGATAAAAGAAATAAGTTATATCTGGCAATGATTGAGACGGTTCGACGCTATCAGCCTCAAGCTTTTCTTATAGAAAATGTACCAGGAATGGCCAATCTTTATAAAGGAGCTGTTAAAGATGAAATAGTCCGGAGATTTACAGATATGGGGTACAACGTCAATTGTAAAATTGTTTGTGCTGCTGATTATGGAGTCCCTCAAATTAGAAAACGATTAGTATTCGTTGGATTAAGACGTTCTCCTGTTAAATATGATTTTCCTTCTCCTATTCTGGAAGAAAAAGACTATATAACTTGTAAACAAGCCATTTCTGATCTTCCTCCTTTGGTAGATGAATTAGGAACAGAGATATCCTCTTACTCTAACGAACCAGAGACTGATTATCAGAAACTGATGAGAGGAAAATGTGATGTATTGTATAATCATGTTGCGGTTAATCATAAGGAATTCGTTAAGCAAGTTATAGCTCAAGTACCTGATGGTGGTAACTATAAGGATCTTCCAGAAGGAGTCGGAACAAGTCGTAATTTTCATATGGCATGGACACGATATGCAAGTAACAAACCTTCTCGTACAATCGATACAGGACATCGAAATAATTTTCACTATAAATGGAATAGATGTCCTACTGTAAGAGAGAGTGCTAGACTTCAGTCTTTTCCTGATGATTTTGTATTTTTAGGGAATAAGACACAGCAAAACAAGCAAGTTGGTAATGCAGTTCCTGTTTTATTAGCATATGCTTTAGCAAAACAAATTTTAAAGTATTTGAAATGACAAAGAAGTTACATACAATAGAATTATTTGCAGGTTGTGGGGGGCTTTTAGAAGGCTTTCTGCAACAGGGAAGTTTTGACACTCTAGCATGTGTTGAATGGGAGAAGGCACCTTGCATGACATTAGCAAATAGACTTGAGAAAAAATGGCATCATAAAAATGCAAAAAACGAAGTTGTTAGATTTGATATACAACGCACTGATGAATTGATAAATGGCTTTGACGACGTAGAATATGGTAAACATGAGGGTCTAGCTAAACTTGTTGGAAACCAAACTGTTGACGCAATTGTTGGCGGTCCTCCTTGTCAAGCTTATTCTTTAGCAGGAAGAATTCGTGATGAACATGGAATGAGAGAAGACTATCGCAATTATCTGTTTGAAAGTTATATGCGAATAGTACGATACTTTAAGCCAAAGTTCTTTGTATTTGAAAATGTTGTGGGGTTGTTAAGCGCAGCTCCTGATGGTTATCCTATCGTAGAGCGTATCCGTAAGGAATTTATGGATGCAGGCTATAAAGTGGCTAATAATTTTAAGGATACATTATTTGAAGTTTGTGATTATGGTATTCCCCAACATCGTAAAAGGGTTATAATTATTGGAGTTAGAATGGATTATTTTGATAAAGGCAAAAATGTGTCTGATGATATGATTCATGATTTTTATAAGGTTATTATGCCCACCTTGCGAACAGAACAGAAAACTGTCGATGAAGCAATTGGAGATTTGCCAAAGATATTTCCACTTCCAGAACCCGTAGTTGTGAATGGTAAAAAATATTCTCACGCACCAATATCTTCTGATAAAGTCAAGAATCATGTACCACGATTCCACAGTACTAGAGATATCTCTGTCTTTCGTATGTTAGAAGAAGATATAGAAACAGGTAGAAATGAATATGTCAAAATTGATAAGCTGAAGGAACTTTACACAAAGGTTACAGGAAAAGTTAGTAACATACATAAATATTATGTATTGCGTAAAAATGAACCAAGCAACACTATTCCCGCGCATCTTTATAAAGATGGTATGCGGCATATTCATCCTGATTCTGCTCAAGCTAGAAGTATTACGGTAAGGGAAGCAGCAAGATTACAAACATTTCCGGATGATTTTGAATTCTTGGGTGCTAATATGGCTCAATATAAGATGGTTGGTAATGCTGTACCTGTAGATTTCGCAAGAATTGTTGCAGAAGCATTATATAAATTAATAGATAAATATTGTTAGTATGCTTTATTATACAAATTTAGATAAGACAGTTTTGGGGATGCAGCGGAATACTGCATCTTCAAATAATATTGTTATCGTATCTGGTTACATTGGATACCAGACGATAAAAATGTTGGCAGATTGTTGTAATGACGTGCATATAACCATTATCTATGGCATGTATGGTAATGACAGCATATCATTACCATTACACAATGCACTTAAAGAAATTCAGTGTCAATATCCCAATGTAGAGATTCTTTATTCAACAATTCCTGTCCATTCAAAAATATATACATGGAATTGTGATGATAGCATAAAAAGAGCCCTAATTGGATCTGCTAATTTTTCAGTTAGTGGAATGATGAATGATTATAAAGAGATACTTTCTGATGTAGAAAAAGATGTATTTGGAAACTTACAAAATTATTGTAATTACGTTCTTTCCAAGGCCATTAATTGTACAGATGTGAATGTGAAGGTAAAAGAAGTATGTAAAGCCTCAAGACGTAGTAAGTTTGCACAGCCTCTTTTATCTAAAAACGTTTGTAGAGCAACTCTATTAGATATACACGGAAAAGTCAGTTCTAAGTCTGGGTTGAATTGGGGGTTAAGTAAAGGACACGTTTCTGATGGAGATGCTTATATTCGTATTACTTCTAAATATATAGAGCAATTTCCTACTCTTTTCCCTCCTAAAAAATATGTAGAAGTTGAGAATCAGCAATCATCTGGAAGGGCACATCGTGAAAATGATGAAGTGGAGTTGATTTGGGATGATGGAGAGAAAATGTTAGGTTTATTGGAAGGACAGCAAACAAGAAAAATAAATGGTTTGGTTTATCCTAAACAGCTCAGTTCTAGCCCTTCTAAATCAATACTGGGAAAATATTTACGTAAAAGACTAGGCGTGGATATAAATCATATCATAACTAAAGCTGATTTATTAAGATATGGTCGCACGAGTATTGATATATCTTTGATAGGGGATGGTATATATTATTTGGATTTTTCAGTAAAAAAATAGATTATGTCAGAAGCTTCACCAATATGTAGGGGCAAGAACCTTACACTTGAAACAGTATTGGCATTTGTAAATGCAATGCCTTTAACTCCTATGAAAAAGGCAGAATTTCATGCCGTAACGGAGTCGAAATTGAAAGGATGGACTCAGACGCATTCTCAAATAGCGAGACAATTAGCTCTTTATTTTGAGAAAGAAGGTATATGTTATCCTCGTTTTTCGCAAAGGATGACTTATACAGATATTTTGTGCTATATGGTAAATTGGGCAAAGCATTATTTTGTACCAAATATTTATACACCTAGCTTGAAAATTGAAGGATACAGAATTACCAATATTTATGCTTATTTGAAAAATTGTGTAAAGAATGGGGTATGTTCTTATAATGATGCATGTTTGCAAATGTTTGGTGTGGAATTAAACAATACTGATAAAGTAAGAGTATATATAAATAACTTTACGGATTTAATAATTAGCGATGATTTAATGTTTGTAAACGACCATTTGGCTGATACTTCAATACCTGAGATATATCCCAAAAATATTGGTTTGTCTGCTGAAGACTATTTTAATTATTTCACAATTGGTTTACACCAGAAAGCTGATTCTCTCCAACAAATCTTCTACGGTGCCCCTGGCACCGGTAAGAGCCACGCTATAAACGAGCTTACAGCGGGCAAGGATGTTATCAGAACAACGTTCCATCCTGATACCGACTATTCCACTTTTGTAGGCGCATATAAGCCTACCACTAAGCCTGTGCCAGTAATAACTGTTATTGGTACTGAAGCTGTTCCTGTAAGGGATAAAAACGGCAAGGAAATGATGGAAGACAAAATCGTCTACGAGTACGTGAGTCAGGCCTTCCTACAGGCATACGTTGCGGCATGGAGGAAGTATTGTGACGTACAAGAGGGCGAAGAGCCTATGGACGAATTCCTGGTTATAGAAGAGATTAACCGAGGCAACTGCGCCCAGATTTTCGGAGATCTCTTCCAGTTACTCGATCGTGGCGATGAAGGATTCTCTGAATATCCTATCAAGGCTGATTCTGACATGAAGAAACTGCTCGAAAAAGAATTTGAAGGACTGGAAATCAAGAATAAGGAGGGTATTAACACTCTGTTTAAAGGCGATAAGGACATTGTAGCCGAAGTGTTGGCTGGTGACGTTCTGCTGCTTCCTAACAACCTCTATATTTGGGCAACTATGAATACTAGCGACCAGTCTCTCTTCCCGATAGATTCTGCCTTCAAGCGCCGTTGGGACTGGAATTATGTGCCAATAAGTGATGCTGGTAAGAACTGGATGATTGAAGTGAATGGTGCTCAGTATGATTGGTGGAAATTCCTTGAGGCTATTAATGACAAAGTTTACCATGCAACCTATTCAGAAGACAAGAAGCTAGGCTATTTCTTCTGCAAGGCTAAAGATGGTGTAATAAGTGCCGATAAATTTGTCAGCAAGGTTATCTTCTATCTTTGGAACGATGTGTTCAAAGACTCTGAATTTGAGGGAGATACCTTTAAGGATGAGGATGGAGAAAAACTCTCATTTGACAAGTTCTACTCTGTAGAAAACAATCAGGTCAAAGTGAATGAGAAGAAAATCGTAAAATTCCTAAGTAATTTGGGTTTAACCCCGAAGACGGAGACTGATGAAGACAACAGTGAAGAGGGGGTTGAGACCGAGAGCGGTAAGAAACTTCCAAAAACTCCTAAGGTATTTACTGTTGAATTCCCTGACGGAACCGTCATAAACGAGAAGAACAGGTTTGAAACCTATCTTAAGGTGCTTTCTAAAATCGGAATAGAACAGGTTGAAAAAATTGCGGAAGAAATGAAATATCAACGCCGTAATACGCCTCTGGTAACAAAAAGCCAACATGAGGAGATTTTGAATGACGCGGTCTATAGTTATGTTCAAGAGGGCGATTATTATATAGTCAAAGGCATAGATGCCATTACGATGTATAATATGGTAATTCTGTTGGATAACCGCTTAGACTTGCAGCTGAAAGTATGTTATGAATAAGACTTTTATCTGCAATAAACGATTTTAAAAAGTAGGAAAATGAGAATCCTGATAGAAGAATATCAATACAATGTATCTGATGTGCACGATGTATTATACGGCATCGATCCAATGGAGAACGTAGAGGGCAAGGTGTCCATCCATTATGTAGGGTATTATTATAATCCCCTATTAGGAGACTGCGTGTTTATTCTTCCTAAAGTATTGCTGCGTGATGTGGATGGCAAGGAACTTGCTTTTGGCAAGTACCAGCCATACGATATTATCAACCCTGAAGGTCAGGAAAAACTGACAAAAGAGGAGCGTGATTTCCTCTATGGATTTGCTGTATGGATATATAGAGCCATCGTTGTATATAAGAACGACAAGAGCAACGACTCGACTATTGTTTATCAGAAAATGATTAATCAGGTGGGGGGTAGCAGCAAGCGTAAGAGCAATACATTCCTTGATATTCTTCTGTCGCTAATCCAGTTTAATAAGGACAATAAAAGTTTCTTCTTCTTCGTGCTGAAGAACCTCCATTCAGGCTTGAACAAGATAAACTGGACCCGCACTATCAGTACTACTTCTGCTATCATCCAGGGTGGGGATGCTATCTACTTAAACCCTGTCAACAAGAAACGCAAGATTAACTTCGATGAAGAACTGCTTGTCATCTTCTTCTCGATTCTCAATTATATTGGCGATACATACGGATTTCCTAAAGAAATTAACTGTAATTTTGACCTGATAAAGGGTAAACAGTTTGAGAAATATAGAAACGGATATGGCAAAGTACGCTTGAATCAGATAAAGTATAAGTATGAGCCCACTTTAAAAAGTAAGGCCTGTTTAAAATGTTTATATTTCACGAAAATAA